>ERZ791865.119-NODE-119-length-128939-cov-13.053141_pt1 | contig 128939 bp, 107 predicted proteins | sample MGYA00509942_ERZ791865 | MGnify/ENA primary metagenome ERZ791865 (study PRJEB30046, sample SAMN00792098) | human gut metagenome | study: EMG produced TPA metagenomics assembly of the A metagenome-wide association study of gut microbiota in type 2...
GTCACGACCAATGCGCCGATGAAGAGGATCAGGAATAAGACGCCTACGGTTATTCTTGCGAAGAGCCTTTTCTATGTCTTTTTCTAACGTTTCATTCATCAACATATTAACACATACTGTGTCGGTAACGTTCATTCCTAAGGAGTCTACAACATCCTCAAGGCTCAAAATAAGGTGAGCGAAACGCAACTATACTGTCTTGTATGTATCTACATGGACTCACTCACTGACTTCGGCAATTGTGAGTCATTTGGCTCATGATCGTGAGGACTCACGATTTACTCACGCTTGCGTGCCGAAAACCGCAGTATTCTGCCGGGTAGGCAAAAAAGAAAAACGCTAAAAATCAAGTGATTTTCAGCGTTTTGCGGTGGAAGTCCGGACTTCTTGGTGATCCGCCTGGGGCTCGAACCCAGGACCCCAACATTAAAAGGATTGAGATTATCGCTGAGTATTAATATGTTAGCCCTTGCGTTCATTATTGGTGTGGTTATTAATTGTTATTATCAATGCAAATTTATGCATGATTTTCTATCCATGCAAATCTCAGACTGTTTAATCATGTATTTTTCTGTTTAGAACATTGTTGGTGCAGGTAACCTCTCTCTTAAATATCAAGTAGTCGTAATGAACTGTAATGAGGTATCCCACCCCAACAAGAAAAATTTTATTTTTTCGGATTTAGGGGATGTAGAATAACATCCGTGTAGTCGCTATTTGGTAGTAGCTCAATTTGGCTGTGTTCCAGTTGATTTTTTATATCAATGCACTCCTCATCATTGTTGGCTACGCCATTCTCAATCTTATTCAGAAAGGACTGAATCAGTTCATTTGCTTTAGTTTCATTTTCGAGAGTTGCGGCTACATCGTAGGTATCTACTGAAATATCTGGACAAAGACCACTTTCATTATACACATTCCGTATGACAGTCTTAACCGTATCGGCGGTACATTTTGTATTTGCCTTTACATCAAGGACCACAATAGCATCATGGATAGATATAACCTTAAATCGCTTACTGAACAGTTTAGCGAGGATTTTATGGAATAGTTCACTCTCCAACCTCATCATATCGTTTGCCAATTGTGTTCTATCCTCTTGTTTCTGTTTTCTTACAACCTTATAGACGTTGGGATATTGTTTCTTGAATATCTTAGCATATTTCTGCCCTCTTGTGGTGAGTTTCTTTGAGTAAAACACCTCTGCAAACATCAAGACCTTAATATCAGACCTCAATAGCAATCCATCTGCACAATCATCGGGTATCACACAGTCCCAAAATCTCCCGATAGATGTTATATATAGGTACGCGAGGACATCATTAGGAATATTTGCAATTTCGTCTTTGCCTATATTGTTTAATATTAGTATTTTACGAATAAAACGACTAACATTATAGGGAGATATATTGAGGTTATTGAATAAAGTAGATAATCTCAGCCTCAAAGGTAAAGGGATATTGTAATAATCGTAGAGGATATTGTTAAATAACAGTGGATGAGAATTGTGAATATCACATGAGAATTTAATATTTAGGAATGGTTTAAGAATACGAGGTGTGGATGTGGCTAATGAATATATACGCTTATTCTTATCAATAGAGGTTATGTATGGTTTGTAAGAAGTGTATGAGCCTAATATATGATAGTAGTAATTTCTGCTATGTTCGTTTATGAATTTGTGAAGAGAAAGGAATTTATATCCCTCATCAATGTGAGTTAATTTGAGCATTGAGAGAGAAGAATTATACTTGTCATAGAAAGAGTCATTGCCTAACTCTTTGCGATTCTCATGCTCTGTCCGTTCTTTATAACTCTGGAATATCTTGTTTGCCTTGTTAAAATATCGGGATAGATAGTTGGCGTTTTCGTAGGTAAATGTAAATTCAACCTCATCATCAAATCTAAATCCGAAACTTTTCTTGCCTATCTGAAAATAGTCATCACACTGCAATAGATGTAGCTTATACAGCAGGTGCAGCATCTTTGAATAGTCTTTCCCCAATATTTTTTCTAATGCAACTGAATGAAACGGAGCAAAGCCTCCGCCATTTGCAATTTGCCTACTTCTTATTAAGTGTATAAGAAATGCGAACTTATCTGTAAGTATTGAGGTGTATTTATTGGTAGAATCTTTCTTATATGATATTTGAGGCGCTGGCATATTTATTCCTACTAATGGAATAGACTCTAATTCACAGCGTATCAATTTACCTTCAGCATTGAATGATTGAAAAGATTTCACAACCTCTTCAATACTGATATTCTTTAATCTGTAAATTTTCTTTCGTTTTATGCTCATTTCCCAATTCTCTAAGATATTTATAAATATACTATAAATTCATTAAAGTTCAAAAGAATATGGCCAAAAGAATCAGAAGAAAATTATCAGATGCAACCAAATTCAAGATGTCATTGGCAAAGCAAGGGAGTAAGAACCCGATGCACGGTAAACACCATTCAGATGATACCAAGAAAAAAATAAGCAAGGCATTGACCGAATACTGGCGTTTAATACCTATGAATTAGTTCTATGGGCATGTAGGTGATTGAAATTCAGTCGCGTTTTTCTCGTTTAGATACGCTTAATAACAAGATTGTCAAAAAGATAAATAATAAAATTTGATTAAGTAGATACCTCAAAACATCCCAATGCTTCGGTGTGTTAAGGATTTTACCGCTTCTGAAAAATCAAAAAATAAGAGTGAAATTTTCTAGCATGGTGCTGAATGCAACCGTCAGAGCGAATTAACTTCCCTTTTGCAATGAGAATAAATAGGTCAACCATTTCAAACCCTAACTCAGTCGCTTTATTGATAACATAATTAGCAACCCAGTGCTGTTTACCTGCAAAAATTACATCCATAGTTTTGACTATTAACAGACCTCTCCTTTCCAACTTATCAAATGCCAATGACAATATACTATCATTAGCATCATACAATTCTTGAGGGGTCTGAAACGAATTGAACCTATTGGCAATTTTACAGGCATTGATAGAATCACCGCCTTTGTTATTTCTAATAATAAACGGCAAATCAATTACAATCGAATGTAGCTTGTTTGCTTCAATGTCGTAAGCTGCTTTTAATGGCAGAACGCCTTCCATTTGCGGATATTCGTCATATTTCAACAGCGGTTGAGGGAGATGTTTATAAAATACTCCAACACTATATGTTAAATCACAATCAAACCGTTTACGCTTGACGTGCAGTCTTAAAATGTTATTTAGTATTTCGTGCTGATTGTCGGATACAGTTGAAATTAGGAATTTCTTTGTTGAAGTGTCAAATGTTGATAGTTTAGAACTATCATTATCTGACAATTGGACATCTGTGTTTAGGTGTTTCTTTATAGTGTTTATGGATAGATGTAATTCATCAGATAGTTCCTTAATGGAGATGTCGGGGCATTTCTTTTTAATGTCCTTTATTGCTCTCTGAATGATAATAGCATTATCCCGCTTTCTGTCTATGCCGTTTGTGCGTATATACCACCTTATAGCAGCCTCAGAAACGCGATTGTTCTCAGCATTTTCTTTTACTGACAACAACGGATTATAGACAATCTTACTTTTCCTCATATATCTGCTTCTTTCGCCCTCTGTTCCCCGATTTAGATAATAACTGCCCTTTCCTAATAATGCATCTTGAATTTTTATAGGGCTTTTCGCTGGATAGTCCATAGTTGCGTAATGAGCCATAACTTATTCCCAATTGTTGAGGCGTAAAGTATTCATACATATTAGCTATACTACCAAAATAATGATGTTCTCCATTTATTTCCAAATGGATTACAGTACGCTCTATTTTTTCGTGTGTTGAAGTCGCTGACATAATTTATGCGTATTACAGTGCAAAGTTACTACTATAAAATAACATATATAAATTAGATGCCATAAATTTAACAATCTTTAGCTGTTCTACTAGCAATCTTTAGCTATTTGCGCTTGCAGGTATTTAGTATTTGTCATACCTTTGTATTGTCAAACAGAAGTTAAACTCCAAACAACCACAGATATGATAAACGCTATCGTCATCAACAATTCAACCGCTCGCAGAGCAACCGTAATCGCAACCCGTACACAATCAAATGAAATGGGAGTAATGAAGGCAATGTTAATTGACACCCTTAAAGTGAAACTGGCAAACGGTGTAGCACACTTCATCTTCAAAAAGAAAGATGGCTCATATCGCGAAGCGTGGGGTACTACTCAATCAAATATAGCCAACGCCAAGACTAATGGCAGAGGTGTAAGCCGTGAAGCCTATAAGACAACAGCTTATTTCGATGTTGAGTTAGGCGAATGGAGAAGTTTCAGATGGGAAAATCTTGTGCAGGTATTCTGAAATGAAAATGGGGAGGTAAAGTACAGCCTCCCCAAACATTCACTAATTCATAGAAATGAATATAATCTTAAAATCAGCATTTTATAAATAACGTGATAGAAATATCATTCACTAACATCTGAAATCCACGAAAAATGAGCGTACTTAATTCACATACAACAGCAGATTATCTTGAATGGGATGTAATGTTAAACCTCATCCGTAAATTATACAGAGATGGTGATTATAGAATGTCATTGTTCATTGGTGCAGGTTGTTTCTTTGGTTTGCGTGTTTCAGACCTCAGAAAACTCACATGGAGTATGTTATTGGATGATGATAAGTTTGTTATCAATGAACAGAAAACGAGTAAAAGGCGTGTTGTTAAAATCAATTCAGATTTTCAAAAGCATATCAAACAGTGTTTTGATGCGCTTGAAATTCAAGATATGGATGAGGCTTGTTTCCTATCTAGTAAAAATATGGTGATGTCAACTCAGAGAATCAATGTACGGCTGAAAGAGATTAAAAAGAAATATAATATCAAGATTGATAACTTTTCGTGTCATTCCTTGCGTAAGGCATTTGGCAGGAAAATTTTTGAGTCAAGTGGAGAAAACGCACAGATGGCACTAGTAAAACTCTCAGAACTATTTAATCATAGTTCAGTCCAAATCACAAAAATCTATCTTGGATTGAGAGAAAAAGAACTTTTAGAAACATACGACCTACTGGATTTTTAATACAACTATTAAATATCAGCCACAAACAGGGGGTATCTTTCAAAGAAAATTGCTAACTTTGCACCTGCAAACCCATTAGGTGTGAGCAGACATACATAGAAGGCGTTTTCGCTTCATTCGTATTGGAGAAACCTAGGAAATTTCAACCAATAGAATACAGAATGAAGGTGAAAGATGCTCTCTTTGGCTTGTATTATCATTTACCCATGATATACAGTCAAAGTGGAGTCATTTCACTTATCTGTATTCTTGGCTATCCTAGGGCCACTCCAATAAGATAGGTGGAAATAAGGCTCCACTTTCTTTGTGTGGCTACCAATCATTCACAATCAAAAGCATCGTAGAGCCATAGATGCAGAGGAAAAACAAAATGAGAAAACTACTCATTTCAATGGGCATGGCTCTTGTAGGGCTTTGTGCATTCGCTCAAGAAAAAGGCGACATGGCTGTCGGACTGAATCTTGGTGTAGCTCCCAGCCTTGAAAGCGGAGCTTCAGTGACAAACTTCGGTATTGGGGCAAAGTTCCAATACAATGTTACTAATCCTATCAGACTTGAGGGAGCGTTTGACTATGGATTCAAGAACAAAGGAGTTGATGTAATGACAATTGGCATTAATGCTCACTACATTTTCAACTTATCTGACAAATTCAACATCTATCCCCTCGTTGGTGTCGGATATGCACACTGCAAAGCAACCGCAATTGGCATTCCCGACCTTGACGAAAATGACTGGTTGGATATAGCCTATGGGAAAACCGACATAGACGATTATGGAACCAAGGAGGAAAGCGGTTCTGCCAACAAATTCTTCTTCAATGTGGGTGTTGGAGGCCAGTATGACCTCAACGATAAATTGGCAGTTAATCTTGAAATCAAATACCAGTACATCAAGAATTTTAACCGCCTCCCCATTTCACTGGGCGTCGCCTACAAATTCTAAAATTCAGTATCAACGGTGTGTGGTTCCGGCAAGCGGTGCTTGCCGAAATCACGCACATCTAAAGCTGACTTATCGTTATGACAAAGTATCTCAAACTGCTGACGGTAGCACTCTTCGCTACCATGTCGTTCGCCCTCACAAGCTGTGGTGGTGACGAACCTGATGATCCGAATGGCGGCGAAAAGGATGTTCAGTATACATTTAAATTCAATAACAAAACCTACTACTACGGTTACGATGTTGACTACGGGATAATCACGTTACACCAAATGGGCGGTTTCTCTTTAGAGAAGGATTACTGCTTCCTTGCATTTGAAGCTCAGGATGTTCCCATTAAAACTGACGAAAATGGATTAACAAGTGGTGTTGATCAAGATGAAAATTCCAGCTTGGACTGCCAGTTTATTTTGGAGTATTTCAATCCGCGAACAGCTAAAAAAGGTGATGTATTAAAATTTAAGCAAATAATACAGTCACATCGCAAAGACACTGACGATCCGAAGTATATGTTTGATTTTAATAACTATACATATTATAGGGAAGCAGACGGAGATTTTAATAATCCCAAAATCTTCACCTGGCAGAGTAACGCTCAGGGTGTCGTTAAATTTGTATCATACACGGATGATGATGATAACGGACGCGAAAGACTAACATTGGAATTCGTAAATGTTTCTATGGATTTGTTTATTGGAGACTACGATTATTCCGAGTATAAAGATCGCTCAAATAAGGGAGTATTTAATGGCTCTATATCATTTCAAGCCATTTAATATTCAAATCTAGACAGAAGTGAATATTGCCAAATCAGCGTAATCCACTGAAATAACGCTACATATCTTATAAATGGAGGTCGTTGAGGTCAGAAATGGCTTTTGCGACTTTCATTTTTATAATAAATCAGCTGAAAGTGAATGTTCTAAACGTAGATTATAACTAACTTTGCACTATGGGAACAGACTGCAAAAAAGTTATTTTGTTTGATATGGATATGACACTGGTAGACTCATCCATAGCAAAACAGTATGGAAAGAATTATAAAGAGGTGCAGAAACACATCTCTGAGTTTTCCATATTTGATGGTATAAAAGAGGTTATAGAGCAACTATCAGAACAACACATTATATATGTTGTGAGTGGCAATGTTGGTTCTACTATAAAAAAAGTCATCCAGTATTTCAACCTCAACATTCCATTAGAAAATGTTTATGGCTATCGGCAGGGCTATCCAATGGAAAACTTTGCACGAAAGAAAAAGGTAATGCAAGTAGCGATAGAGGATATTATAAAGACTCACAATGTCTCAGATAAGGACATAATTTATATAGGAGACGAGATTGATGATTATAGAGCTTGCCAATACGCTGGCATAAAATTCATCGGGTGCTTATGGGGTAATGACGAACTAAATCAAGCATCAGAGATTATAACGCTCACCACACCAAATGAAATTATTGATGCAATAGGCTCTCTCACATAGAGATTTATTCAATGATTACTGCCTTTGTGGTATCTGTTATTCTTCTTCAAAATCATTACGAATTTGGGAAATATCATCAGCATCAGTAATTGCATTTATTCTATCTCGTTCTTCGTAATACTTTAATATTTCCTCATAGCTCATACCGAATTCAAGCAATTCCTTCAAATCAGAAAGACTATGATTTGAAATATCAGCGATATGCTTTTCTATGGCAATTATACCTGCTTGACGCCTAATGCGAGTATTGAGATTTGCATTTTCTTCCTGCTGTTTCAGTTGCAGAAATGCTTGCTGTTGAATTTGTTTATATAGTTCAGAGGCAGTATTATCACCCTCAACTTTCTTGCAATTGTCACCAACCATTTGAAGTATTTGCTCGGGATGCTCTTTTTTCAATCTTTCAAACATCTCCTTAACCTTAGTGCCTTCTTTGGATTTGTCATATCGGCGAACCATTGTTAAAGTTGCGTGTCCCGTATATCTTGCAATCTCTGTTTCATTCATCCCTCGCAATGAGAGTAATGTAGTAAACGTGCGCCTCCCAGTATGGCTGCTGATACACTTGTATCGTTCTTTTGTTTGAGTTGATACACCTGCAATATCAGCTTCATGATACCGTATGAGTTCATGGCCTACTATTCCAGCGGACTTCGCAATCTCTTTGATACGTTTGTTGAAAATCTTCTTGTTGTATGTAGGAAGTTTGTAGGCGTATTTCTCCAAAATATCAATAGCCATTTGGAAGATAATATCCACTTGAACTTTTGCACCTCCTTTATCTTGAATGAGATTAAAATAAGTACGACCATCCTTGTGTTCAACAAAATCAGCTACTTTTTCAACATCACTGAAACGCTGTCCAGTAGTACACTCCAATAAGAACAAATCTCTTATTTCCTCATCACGCTTATTTTCGCACTGGTACTTGTATAACAGCGTTAACTCGTCATCTCGCAATGCTATCTCATCATCAATGGCCACTTCTTTCAATGGCTCAATCTGAATATCTGCAAACTGAGAACCAGAGATAAGGCCATTGCCGACCAAATATCGTTTTATGCATTTTAAGGTACATTCAACCTTTTTATTTACTGATTCACCAGTGGCACGGCCACCATTTCTGCCCTTCGTGTTTTCAATGCACCATTGCTGAAAGCCTTTCATCAACGCCATTGTAATATCTTCATATCCATGAATTGATTGAGAGGAAAGGAACTCGCCAAAACTCTTAATAAAGCGAGTATAGTTGTCCTTTGTGCCATCCTTGATACTTGTATCCTTATCAAGATATGACAAAAGCACTCGTGCTACATCTATCTTTTCTTTGGTCTGTTTTTTAGCCATTATAGTTCCAGTCTGAATGTATTCTTTGAAAATTTCTTTGTCTATTGAAACAATGCCTTCATTAACAAGACGCTTGTACTCGTCAAATCTTATGTCTAGAAGTGATAGTCGCTCATTCAACAATCTATTATTGTTATTCTCCAAAAAGGGGAGTCCACTACATTCTTTTGCGCGATTGATATTCCAGTGCATAGGATAGACTTTCATACCAGTACTAATCTTTACTTGTTGGTTATTGATTCTGACAACAAGAAAGACCATAGTGGGCTTTCGGCCTTTAGGCTGTCTTAGATTGTAATGATGTCGTAATTCATTGGCAAAGATTTGTTCATCAAAGTTGTTCTTAATTTCTGTTCTTTTTTCAGAAACAAATATACTATTTATTTGCATTGAACGAAGAATTTTTCGCCAAAATGCACGAAAAAAGGCTCATAGAACGAGTCTATAAGCCTAATTTCTGTGATCCGCCTGGGGCTCGAACCCAGGACCCCAACATTAAAAGTGTTGTGCTCTACCAGCTGAGCTAGCGAATCGTTTCAAAAGCGATGCAAAGGTACGGAGTTTTTTTGAATTTGCAAATTTTTTTGGATGTTTTTTGCGGAGAAATTTCGGCGGATGTCTTATTGGGCTGGGGGTCAGAGCAGTAGCATGGCGTCGCCGTAGCTGAGGAAGCGGTAGGGGCCGGCGAGGGCGTAGTCGTAGAGGCGGCGCCAGCTGTCGTGGCGGTCGAGGAAGGCGCTGACCAGAAGCAGCAGGGTCGACCGGGGCTGGTGGAAGTTGGTTATTATTCCGTCGACTATGCGGTAGCGGTAGCCGGGGGCTATCATGAGGCGGGTGTCGGCGATGAGGTGTTGGGCGGGGCCGAGGTGGTCGAGCAGGGCCTCCATCGACCGGGCTACGCTTATCTCGGGGGCGTCGCTGCTGTAGGCTTCCCACTGCGGGAGCTGGCCCCGGAAGCGGCCCTGCGAGGCCATGCGGCCTATGTGGTAGAGGCTTTCGAGGGTTCTGACGGAGGTTGTCCCGACGGCTATGACGGGGCGTTCGTGGCGGGCGAGTTCTTCGATGAGGCTGCGGCTCACGCGGATGAATTCGCTGTGCATGGGGTGGTCGCCTATGGTGTCGGATTTGACGGGCTGGAATGTTCCGGCGCCGACATGGAGTGTGACTTCGCGGCGCTGTATGCCGCGGGCGTCGATGGCGTCGAGCAGGGCGGGGGTGAAGTGAAGTCCGGCTGTGGGGGCGGCTACTGAGCCGTCGATATGGCCGAACACGGTCTGATAGTCGGTGGTGTCGGTCGTTTCGGTCGGGCGGTTGAGGTAGGGGGGTATGGGGATTTCGCCGGCGAGGCTGATTATTTCGGCGAAGGTGATAAGGGGGTTGTCCCAGCTGAATTCGACTATCGAGGCGTTGCCGCGGCGCTCGGTGCGTCGGGCGGTGAGGGTTGTCGGGGGCAGTGGCAGCTGAAGTTCTGTCGCTTCTTTCCAGCGTTTAGAGTTGCCGACGAAGCAGGCCCATCTGACGGGGCCGTGCGAGGCGAAGTTTTCGGCGTAGTCGGCGGGCTGTTCGGGCTCGAGGATGAATATCTCGATGGGGGCGCCGGTGAGGTTTTTGCGGAAGCGCAGGCGGGCGTTTATGACGCGGGTGTTGTTGTAGACGAGCATTGCGTCGGCGGGCAGCAGTCGGGGCAGGTCGCAGAATCGCATTGTCGCGGGCTCGTCGCCGCGGCGCGCGACCAGCAGCAGGCATTTGTCGCGGTCGGCCAGGGGATGGCTGGCTATGCGGCTGTCGGGGAGGGGATAGTCGAAGTCGTCGATGCGGATGTCGCGTATGTCTGGGAGGGTCTGATCCATGGAGCGGGGTGTTATTTTCGCCAGAAGCCTTTTGTGAACAGTATGAGTACGGTGAAGATTTCCAGTCGGCCGGTCAGCATGATCAGGCTGAGCACCCATTGCCCGAGGGGGGGCACGAGGTCCCAGCCTCCGCCGTAGCCTGTGACGCCGGCGCCGAATCCTGTGTTGCCGATGCATGAGAAGACGGAGAAGTAGCTGTCGACCAGGGGGAGGCCGCAGGCTGTCAGCACTGTGCCGCCCACTGCGATGATGAGCACGTAGAGGCAGAGGAAGGCCACGACTTTCTGCACTACGGAGTTCGACATCACTTTGCCGTTGATTCTGACCGATGTGACGGAGTTGGGGTGGACGCAGCGGTATATTTCGTTGCGCAGGTTCTTGATCAGGAAGAGGAAGCGGTCGATTTTCGCGCCTCCGGCGGTTGAGCCGGCGCATGAGCCGAAAAACATCATCAGGAACATCATCGAGAGCACGAATGTGCCCCAGCGCTCGAAGTTGAAGACCGACATTCCTGTCGACGACATGCACGACATTATCTGGAACAGCGGGTCGATGGTGATCGATTTGACGCCTGTGTATTCTCCTTCGGCTATTATGCACACTACGAAGAGCGGGTAGTAGAAGCCGATCATTTTTATGAATGTCAGGAACACGTCGTTTCTGAGCAGGGCGTCGAACCGGCCGCGGGTGGCCATGAATATGAGGGTGAAGTTGATGCTGCCCAGAAACATGAACACTGTTATGACGATGTCGACGTAGGTCGAGTCCCAGGCGGCTATGCTGTCGTCGCGGGTCGAGAAGCCTCCGGTCGACACTGTCGAGAATGCCTGGCACACGGCGTCGAAGAGGTTCATCGGGCCGGCCCACAGCAGTGCTATCAGCACTATTGTCAGCATCAGGTAGACGCTCCAGAGGTCTTTGGCGGTCTGCGATATGCGCGGACGGATTTTGTCGTGGGTTATTCCCGTCACTTCGGCGTTGAAGAGCTGTATGCCTCCCGAGTGGTTGAGCATCGGGAGCACGGCGAGGGTGAACAGTATTATCCCCATGCCGCCTATCCAGTTCATTTCGCTGCGCCAGAGCAGTATGCCGTGGCTGAGTCCTTCGACCGATTCGATGACGCTGGCGCCTGTTGTTGTGAATCCCGACATTGCCTCGAAAAAGGCTTCGCTGACGGTCAGGGGATTATCGATGAGCAGGAAGGGAATCATTCCGAAGGTCGAGAACGCTACCCAGACCATGGCTGTCAGCAGAAAGCCCTCGCGGGTGCCCATCTCGAGGCTGCGCGGCCTTATGCCGAAGGCCATCAGCGACCCTACGGTCAGGCAGCCTGCGGCAGGCCAGAGGAACGCTCTGACGTCGGGTTCGTTCCAGGCCAGGGCTGTCAGCAGCGGGGCGAGCATGAAGATTCCCTCGATGATGACGAGCCATCCGATGAACCGGGCTACGATGGCGAAGTTTATGTTTCGCAGACGTGTCAGCATTTGAGTCGGCTGTTCAGCTGAAAAGACGTTCGACTTTGTGGAGCGAGCCGTCGAGACAGAAGACGACGACGCGGTCGCCGGCGCAGATCGTTGTCGAGCCGTCGACGAGCATTCCGCGGCCGTTGCGCACGAGTCCGGCTATCGTCAGGTCGCGGCTCAGATGGAGGTCGCGCACGGGGGCGCGGGTTATCTTCGAGCGCGGCTTCGCTTCGATTTCCGACACTTCGGCGTCGGCCAGGGCGAGGCAGCGCGAGTCGTTGGCGTCGCTGTCGAGAAGAATCTGGAATATTCGGCTCGACGCCAGCAGTTTTTTGTTTATTATTGTTCCGATATTGAGGTTTTCGGCTTCCGAGATGAACTGGATGTTCTCGACTTCGGCGATGGTTTTTTTGACGCCCATCTCTTTTGCCGAGAGGCAGGCGAGGATGTTCGTCTCTGACGAGTCGCTCAGGGCGATGAAGGCGTCGGTAGCCTCGACCCCTTCCTGGCGCAGCACTTCGATGTCGCGGCCGTCGCCGTGGATTATCTCGGCTTCGGGGCAGCGTTCGGCCAGATAGGCGCATTTGTCGCGGTCGCGCTCGAGAATCTTGACGTCGTAGTTTTTCGAGCCTATGAGGCTGACGAGCCTGACGGCTATGCGCGAGCCCCCCATTATCATTATGTTATGGATTCTGCGGCGCGTTTTTCCGCAGAGGTCGATGAGTTCGTCGACATAGTCGCGCGTCGTTGTGAAATAGAGAATGTCGTTGGGCATCAGGCGGTCGTCGCCGCGCGGTATGATGGTCTCGTTTTTCCGGCGTATGGCCGAGACGTGGAAGTTATGGCGGGTGGCGGCGAATTCCTTGAGCTGCATTCCGGCTATGCGGGCGTTGTCGCGCAGCTTGATGCCGACAACGATTATTTCGCCGTCGTGGAGCTCGAACCAGTTGCGCACCCAGTTGCGCTCGAGGGCGGTGCGTATTTCCAGCGCGGCCAGATATTCGGGATAGATCGTGTGGTTTATGCCCGAGCGGGTGAAGAAGGCGCTGTTGGCCGGATCCATGAACTCGTAGTTGTCGATGCGGGCCACTGTTTTCTGGGCGCCGAAGCTTTTGGCTATCTCGCAGGCGACTACATTGTCGGTTTCGTAGGGGGTGACGGCTATAAACAGCTCGGCTTTCTCGACTCCGGCGGCGCGCAGGGCTGAGAACGACACCGGCGAGCCCACTACGGTCAGTAGGTTATATCTGGCGTCGAGAGCCTCGAGCCGGCTGCGGTCGCGGTCGAGAAGTGTGATGTCCTGTTCCTCGCGCGACAGCAGTTTTGCCAGATGAGTGCCGACCTCGCCGGCTCCTGCAATGACGATTTTCATTTTTGAGTGGTTATGAGGTCGTTAAGAATCCCGACGATGGCTGCGGCGTCCATTTTTTCGCGGTTGCGGAGCTCGGCCACGGTGCCGTGGGCTATGAAGCTTCCGGCGGGCATTCCTATGGCGCGAAGCCGGGTGGCAGCGCCTTTGCGGGCCATATATTCGGCCACGGCCGAGCCCAGGCCGCCGATAACCGAGTTGTCTTCGAGGGTGACCACCGGCGTTCCCGAGGCCAGCACCTCGTCGAGTATGGCTTCGTCGAGCGGTTTGAGGAAGCGCATGTCGACGACGCCGACATCGCCGGTCTCACGGGCCGCTTTCAGGGCCTCGCCGATTATCGGGCCTATGGCGAGGATTGTGGCGCGCGAGCCCTGGAGCAGGCGTTCGGCCCGGCCGACGGCCACGGGCTGCGGATCGTTGTGCCAGTCGGTCAGACTGCCGCGTCCGCGCGGGTAGCGGATAACCCAAGGCGAGGTCGCTTTCGAGGCGGCGGCCATGAGATTGCGCAGCTCGTGTTCGTTGCGCGGGGCGGCTATCGTCAGTCCGGGAATCGGACGCAGATAGCTCAGGTCGAACGCGCCGTGGTGGGTAACGCCGTCCTCGCCGACAATGCCGGCGCGGTCGATGCAGAAAACGACCGGCAGCCCGAGAATGGCGACATCGTTGATGATATTGTCATAGGCCCTCTGGAGGAACGACGAGTAGATGGCCACAAACGGCCGCAGGCCGTCTTTGGCCATTCCGGCGGCGAAGGTGACGGCGTGCCCCTCGCTTATGCCGACGTCGAACGTGCGTTCGGGGAACCGTTTCTGGAGCTCCGACAGCGATGTTCCCGAGAGCATGGCGGCGGTTATGCCGACAATTTTCTGGTCGGCTTCGGCCAGCTCTGTCAGCGTCTTTCCGAAAACGTCCTGAAACTTCGGGGGCTTGGGCGCCGCGCCGCTCTCCTTGATCTTCTCGCCCGTCGACGGGTCGAAAAGTCCGGGGGCATGCCATGCGGCCGGGTTCTGCTCGGCGGCGGGGAATCCTTTCCCCTTGACGGTTCTGAGATGGAGCAGGCGCGGCCCTTTCATGTCCTTGATGTCGGAGAGCACTCTGACAATGCGGTTTATGTCGTGGCCGTCGAAAGGCCCGAAATAGCGTATGTTCAGCCCCTCGAACAGGTTCTGTTCGTGAACCCAGAGCGACTTGAGGCTGTTGGTGAAGCGCAGCACGGCGCCGCGGCGGCGGTCGCTGATGAGGTGGAGCCGCTTGAGCGTGCGGTAGGCTTTGTAGCGCAGGGTGTTATAGGCTTTCGACGTCGTCAGGTGGGCCAGATAGGAATTCAGCGAGCCTGTCGGGCGGTCGATCGACATGTCGTTGTCGTTGAGGATGATGAGCAGGTTGGCGTTGGCGTTGGCGGCATTGTTCAGAGCCTCCCAGGCCAGCCCTCCGGCTATCGAGGCGTCGCCAATGACGGCGACGACATTGCGGTCGACGCCTGTCAGCGACGAGGCCACGCTCATTCCCAGGGCGGCCGATATGCTGTTCGAGGCATGGCCGGTCGTGAACGTGTCGTATTCGCTTTCCTGCGGGTTCGGAAAGCCGCTGAGCCCGTCGAGACAGCGCAGGGTGTCGAAGGCGTCGCGCCGGCCCGTGAGCAGCTTGTGGCCGTAGGCCTGATGGCCCACGTCCCATACGATGCGGTCGTCGGGGGTGTTGAACACATAGTGGAGCGCCACCGTTATCTCGACGGCTCCCATCGACGAGGCGAAATGACCCGGATGGACAGCCAGCTTCTCGATGAGAAACCGGCGTATCTCGTCGCACACCGCCGGCAGCTCCGCCGGCGCCAGTCGCCGCAGGTCGGCAGGGCTGTCGATCTTTTCGAGCAAGGGATATTTACTTCCTGCCATTGCGCTTATATTTTTTATAAAGCGGCACAAACACTACTATTCCCGAGGCGACGACGATGAAGGCAACGCGCAGCGTGAACGGCTGATAAGCCACGACAAACCAGCATATCAGCAGCCACAGCACTACTATGCACGTCAGTCTGAACCATTGGTAACCTGTCATCGGCCTGAATGTCAGTCGGTTCTCACGAAAGAGCCTGGAGCGAGTCGGTCAGCTGGGCGATCTTGGCCTCGGCGTCGGCGAGTTTCTTGCGCTCGCCTTCGACAACGGCGGCCGGAGCCTTGGCCACGAACCGCTCGTTCGAGAGCTTCTTCTCGATCGAAGCTTTGAAGCCATTGAGATAGTCGATCTCTTTGGCGAGCTTGGCGCGCTCGGCCTCGGTGTCGATCATGTCGGCCAGCGGAACCTCGTAGGTGGTTGTGCCGGCGATGAACTTGGCGGCGGTGGCGTCGGCCTCGCCGACATTGGCTATCGCCGACACGTTGCCGAGTTTTCCGATAAGCTCGGGCCAGGGAGTGGTCTGGTCGCCGACGACGTGAAGCTCCAGAGCCTCTTTCGGCGCGATATTGCGCTTGGCGCGCACGCCGCGCACTCCGTTGACGATCGCCTTGACGGTCTCCATCTTCTCGAGAACCCCGGCGTCGGGCTCCTGGCCGCGCGGCTCGGCGGCATACATTATCGATTCCCCCTCGCGGCGCTCGGCGAGATTCTGCCAGAGCTCTTCGGTGATGAAGGGCATGAAGGGGTGGAGCAGGCGCAGAAGGGCGTCGAAATGGCGCTCTACGGCGGCCAGCGTCTTTGCGTCGACGGGGGTCTGCCAGGCGGGCTTGACGGCTTCGAGATACCACGACGAGAATTCGTCCCAGAACAGGCGGTAGACGGCCATCAGCGCCTCGGAGATGCGGAATTTCGAGAACAGGTCGTCGAGCTCGGCGATTGTGGCCGACAGCTTGCTGTCGAACCATTCGATGGCTTCGGCCGCGGCACGCGGCTGTTCGGCGGCGGGGTCGACCTCCCAGCCCTTGACGAGGCGGAAGGCGTTCCATATCTTGTTGCAGAAATTGCGGCCCGTCTCGCAGAGCTTCTTGTCGAAGAGAATGTCGCTGCCGGCGGGAGCCGAGAGCATAAGGCCCATGCGCACGCCGTCGGCGCCGTAGGTGGCGATGAGGTCGAGCGGGTCGGGCGAGTTGCCGAGCTGCTTCGACATCTTGCGGCCTATCTCGTCGCGCACGATGCCGGTGAAATAGACGTTCCTGAACGGGGGCTCCTTGCGGAACTCATATCCGGCCATGATCATTCTCGAAACCCAGAAGAAGATGATGTCGGGGCCGGTGACCAGCGTAGCGGTCGGGTAGTAGTAGCTGATCTCCTTGTTGTCGGGGTCGAGGATTCCGTTGAACAGGGCGATGGGCCAGAGCCACGACGAGAACCAGGTGTCGAGAACGTCGGGATCCTGCTCGAGGTCGGCGGCTGTCAGCGCCGGATCCTTTCTGCGGGCCTCTTCGAGAGCCTCTTCGGCCGTCTCGGCCACGACGACGCTGCCGTCAGGCAGATACCAGGCCGGAATGCGGTGGCCCCACCAGAGCTGGCGCGAGATACACCAGTCGTGGACATCCTCCATCCAGTGGCGGTAGATGTTCTTGAATTTCTCGGGAACGAACTTTATCGTGTCGTCTTCGACAGCTTCGAGGGCGGGCACTGCCATCCCTTTCATCTTCATGAACCACTGCGACGACAGGCGCGGCTCGACTACGGTGTCGGCGTTGCGCTCGCTGTAGCCGACCTTGTTCTCGTAGTCCTCGACCTTCTCGATAAGGCCGGCGGCGGCGAGGTCGTCGACGATACGGCGGCGCACCTCGAAGCGGTCGAGGCCGACATAGAGGCCCGCGGCGGGGCTGAGAGTGGCGTCTTCGTTGAAGATGTCGATGCTTTCGAGGTTATGCTTCCGGCCGAGCATATAGTCGTTGGGATCGTGGGCGGGGGTGACCTTCAGGCAGCCTGTGCCGAAATCCATCTCAACGTATTCGTCTTCGATGACGGGAATCTCGCGGCCGACCAGCGGAACGATGACGCGCTTCCCCTTGAGGTGGGCGTTCTTCGGATCGTTGGGGTTGATACACATCGCCGTGTCGCCCATGATTGTCTCGGGGCGCGTTGTCGCCACAACGGCGTAGCCCTCTTCTCCGACAATATGATAGCGAAGATAATAAAGCTTCGAATGTTCGTCGCGGTAAACGACCTCGGCGTCGCTCAGGGCCGTGCGTGCCTTCGGGTCCCAGTGAACCATCCTGACTCCTTTATATATAAGCCCTTTGCGGTAGAGGTCGACAAAGACGCGCATAACCGAGCGGTAGCGCTCCGGATCCATGGTGAAAGCCGTGCGCTCCCAGTCACACGATGCGCCGAGCTTCTTGAGCTGCTCGAGAATGATTCCGCCATGCTTCTCTTTCCATGCCCAGGCGTGTTCGAGGAACTGCTCGCGCGTCAGCGAGCTCTTCGCGATGCCTTTGGCGGCAAGCTTGGCGACGACCTTGGCCTCGGTGGCTATCGACGCGTGGTCGGTGCCCGGAACCCACAGCGCGTTCTTCCCCTGCATTCGGGCGCGGCGAATCAGAATATCCTGAATCGTGTTGTTCAGCATGTGCCCCATGTGGAGGATACCCGTCACGTTGGGCGGCGGTATAACTATCGTATATGGCTCGCGGCCATCGGGTTCGGAATGAAACAGGCGGTGTTGCATCCAGTAGCCGTACCAGCGTTCTTCAACTTCGTGCGGGCTATATTGCTTGGCAAGTTCTTTCATTGTAATGAGGTCAGGGTTGTTTTTGTTTCAGACGGCAAAGTTAGCTAATTCGCTGCAAACGGCAAAAAGTAACTTCTCAGCGCGATTTTTTTCGCCTCATCGTTTGCCGGATTAAACAAAACGGCTTATCTTTGCGTTGAAAGAATAAAACAGCGGGGGCAAGAGAGCCCGAGCTTGAGATACACCACATCAAAGTAGATTGGGAAACTCATCAATTACAAATATAATTCCGAGGCAAGCTTAGTCGGCCGATGGCGGGCCCCAGCCTCTGACGAGGCGCCGGATTCTTCCGGCCAGGCGGATTACAAAGGGCGGCGAGCACTCAAATCCTGTCTTTCGGAGTTTCATCGCATCCTTTGGTGTGGCCCTTACGGACCGGCCCGGGCATCACTACTCGGGCCGGTCTCGCCTTTTTCAAGGCTCTTCAAGACATGAAATTTCAATTGAAAATTTAAAATTCAGAATTTAGAATTGCGGGCGTGCCTCTAAGGTCTTATCGGACAGATTGCCGCGTCCGAGCGTAGGGACGTGCCTTTGGCACGTTTCACAAGTATCCGGCAATCAGTCTGCTGCAATGCTACGTGCCAAAGGCACGTCCCTACGCCCGAGCGATTTCTGTCATAGATGAGCTTCTACGCTCGCCGCCCATTCTAAATTTTAAATTCTAAATTCTAAATTTCATCGGAATTTCTTCCGATGCGACGGTCCGCTGATCTCGATGAAATTGAACATCTCCTTGCAGCGGTCGTAGATGCGCGCCCCGTAGGCGCTGCCGATCTGATGTTCGCTGAGATTGGTCGTGACGTGGGTGAAACTGTCGTGGCGGTTGTCGTAGCGCCGTTGCAGAACATACTGGAACACATTCTCCGAAGTGCCGTAATAGCCCGTCGGAATCGTCTCGCTGCCGAGCTCGTCGAAAGCCTGGCGCGGGCTGTCGATGAACGTCTCGATCCCCGCGAATCCGCGCTGCTGGAACTCGGCGCAGACGGCCACAGCGTTCGACGTGCGGAAAGAGTAGGGCGAGCGGTAGCCCCGGCTGTCGGCCGTGCGGCGCCATGGCAGGCGTCCGCAGAAACGGCGCACGATCTCGAGCAGCGTCGACTTTCCGCTCCCGATGCTTCCCCAGAGCCAGAGGCCGCGCTCAGGGTCGTGGCGCCCCGTCGGGTCGGCTATACACCATCGGAACAGGTCGGCGATCTGAGCCCTGTTGAAGTCGCTGATCTGAAACCCGGCCGTGACCGAGCGCGCATCGGCCACGAAAAGATGCTTCAGACCGTTGATGTCATTCTTCGATAAGCCCGCAGGCAGGCACGATTTTGCCGTTGAGCCAGCGGTTTTCGCCGGTAAGGTCGTTTCGAGCAGTCGGGTGAGAGTTGTTGCCATTGTTATTCTGTTTTTTATCGCGTTGTTCCTGATAATAGATCCAGCGGTTGGCCTCGCTGCGCCAGTCGGCCACCGGCCGCCCGTATTTGTTGATCCAGCCCGAAGCTGCGAACGTGTCGTAGAAGAGGCGTGCGGCCGACTCCCAGTCGCGCAGACGGCGCGGAGCGTTCTGAGCGCGGAAATGGCCGGTGACCTCGGCCGCGGTCGGCTGGGAGTTCTCAGAGCTCTTGGAGTTCTCGGAGCTCTCGGAGTTCTCGGAGCTCTCGGAGCTCTCAGAGATCAGAAGAAAAGGCCTGTCGGCCTCCTTGCGGCGGCGCGCAATCGAGAAATAGCGGCGCTGGATTCCGCGGGAGGTCAGAACCCCCTCCTTCTCGAAGAGCCCGCGGTCGAAGAACCCCCATTTCAGAAGGCTCCCGATGATGGCGTCGAGCTTCTCGCCCGACAGGCCGCCGTTCTCAAGGAGCATCTTGTAGCGCACGGCCTCGGTCCATTTCAGCCAGTAGCCGTTGCGGTAGATGGCCACCAGCAGCTTGAGGGCTACAATCCAGCCGATGTCGCCATGCTCCCCGGCGACACAGACGATCTTCTCGTCGCAGAAGAAATCAGTGTCGAAAGGGAAATAATCGAGTCCGTTTTTCGAGGGTCGTGCCATGAGGTGGAGGTGGTTGTGGTTGATTTTTCAGCAAAGTTACCTCATGGCGCCCCCTTTGAGGCGGGATTACGCATTATCTTCCGTGTCAGAGCTCTGGAGGGTAAGCTCTTAGGCCAGGTCTTGCGCCATAAAAATCAGGCTTCGAAAAAAATTTCATACCCCCCCGCCTCATCATCCGCCACACTCCCTCCCTGTGCCCTGCCTCTGATGATGAAACACAGAACAGAAACAGTTTTCTTTGATTTATTTTTCTTTCCTTTACTTTACTTTGCGGGGTTATTGCCGACAGAAACCCGGTTATTGCCGTCAATAACCCGTCAATAATCCCTATTTGCAGCGCGGAAAGAGAATCCGGGCGAGTTGGGCGGCGCCGCGTCCGCCGCTGCGGCGCAGCAGGGCGTAGGCCGCGCGGAGCCTGAGGCGTCCGCCGCGCGCCTCGTCGAGAGTCTGTCGCCGCAGTTTGCGGGCATCGGTCAGCGCCCCTTCGGCGGCGAAGATGGCGGCGAGGCTCATGCGCCGCATGTCGAGCAGCGGCAGCAGGTCGGCGCGCCCGGCGGCGATGACGTCGGCGCGGCAGAGGTCGATAGTGTCGGCCCATTTGCGCGGGCTTGAGCTGAAATCAGTGCCCGTTATCGAATCGCCGTGGACATGCTGGACAACCGACTCTCCCCGTATTTCGGCAAGGCGCGGCTTCCCCAGGAGAAGGCGCAGCCCCATCTCCCAGTCGTCCCATCCGACGGCGCGCGGGTCCCAGCCGCCGTGGCGGCGGTAGAACTCGCTCCTGACGATATAGCGCTGGGTCGAGAGCGTCGAGTGGAATATGTGGTTGAACAGCGCCCGGCGGGCGGTGAAGAACTTGCGTGTGTCGCGGCCGTCGGGAGTGCGCATCAGAACTCCGCGCCCTATGATTTCGGCTTCGGGCGAGGCCTCGGCGGCCGCGCGGAAGTCGGCGATGTGGTCGGGGAGCATCTCGTCGTCGCTGTCGAAAAACATCAGCCATGGGGTCGTGGCAAGGGCGGCGCCGGCGTTGCGGGCACGGGTGGCTCCGGCGCGCGGCTCGTCGGCGACGGTGACATCGAGGTCGGTCTGACTGTCGGCCCACCGGGCCATGACCTCGCGCGTCGAGTCGCGCGAGCCGTTGTCGACAAGGACAACGCGGAAGTTCCTATACGACTGCGCCCCGACCGAGGCCAGGGTGCGTCGCAGTAGTGTGGCGCGGTTGCGCGCCGGAATTATGACTGTCAGAAAAGGCTCTGACGGGTTCATTTTGCCTTGCGGCCTTTCTCGTAGCGGGCGTTGAGGCCGTCGATAACCTCCTTGGTTATGTCGAGAGCCGGGTTGAAATAGACTCCGGCGGCCTTGAAGAGGATGGCGTCGTAGCCTTTTTCCTTATTGTAGTCTTTGATGAAAGCCTCGATCGAGTCGTTGAGCTCGATCTGGCGCTGGGCAATCTCCTGCTGGGCGCGGGCCTGCATGTTGTCGAGCATGGCGGCTGCCTCCTGCTGCTTTTTGTTGAAGGCGTTGACGTCGGCCTCGTAGCTCTCCTGGCTCAGATAGCCGTTGCGCTTCGTCTTGGCCTCGATATTGGCGCCCATCTTCTGGAGCTCGTTGCCGCGGGCCTGGCGGGCGTTGTCGATTTTGCTCAGCGACGAGAGGGTGAGCTGCTGGAAGTCTTTGGCAAGCTGATAGTTGGCGGTGACTGAGTCGCCGTCGATATAGCGGATGTTGAGCGATGTCGGTGTGCCTTTGTCGGCGGTTTTCTCGGTCTTGTCCTTAGTGTCTTTCGAAGGGGCGCCCTGGTTGTTGGGGGTGCCGCACGAGGCCATGACTCCAAGCGAGAGGGTCAGGGCGAAAACTTTAGCTGATACGGCTAATCTGTTCATCAGTGAAGAATGATAGTTTTTAGAATGTTGCAGCCTGTTAATGTGCTGAAATACGGTCTTTTGCCGGCGAAGCGGCGGCTCTCTGCCGTTGTTTCGCGGTGCAAATATACTGAAATGACGCGGATTTTTTTGGCTGTTACCATTTTTATTTTGTACCTTAGGGGTGCAAAACGATATATTTTAACATTGTTTGACAATCTAACCTTATAAACCAAATAGAACACCTATGACCGTCAAAGACCTTCAGCCTAAACAGGTTTTCGAGATTTTCGATGAAATTACAAAAGTGCCCCGTCCTTCGAAAAAGGAGGGCAAAATCCGCCAGTACCTCGCCGACTTCGCCCAGAAGCACGGCATCGAGTATAAGACCGACGCCGTCGGCAACGTGCTGATGAGCGTTCCCGCAACCCCCGGCTATGAGAACGCCGAGCGCGTTATCCTCCAGGGCCACATGGACATGGTCTGCGAGTCGAACCATAAAGGCTTCGATTTCGAGAACACCCCCATCACAACCATCGTCGACGGCGAATGGGTCAGAGCCGACGGAACCACCCTCGGCGCCGACAACGGAATCGGAGTAGCCGCTTCGCTGGCCGCCCTGATCGACAAGGACTATGTCCACGGCCCCGTCGACGCCCTCTTCACCGTCGATGAGGAAACCGGAATGACCGGCGCCAATAATATCGGCGACGGAATGATCCGCGGAAAAATCCTGCTCAACCTCGACAGCGAAGACGACGCCGAGATCTTCATCGGCTGTGCCGGCGGCGTCGACACAACGGCCGTCTTCACCTACAACCGCTCATACGCCCCCAAAGACTTCCTCTATTTCCGCATATCGGTCGAGAAAGGCCAGGGCGGCCACTCGGGCGGCGACATCCATCTCGGCCGCGCCAACGCCAACAAGCTCATTGCCCGCTTCCTCTTCGGCCTGATGAAGAAATATGAGATCAGCGTCAGCGAATTCGACGGCGGCAACCTCCGCAACGCCATTCCGCGCGCAGCCCACGCCGTTGTCGGCATCCACACCTCCAAGAAAGAGCTCGTCCGCACGGCCCTCAACGAATATGCCGCCCAGATCAAAGCCGAATACGGCGACATCGAGCCGACCCTCGAAATCGACATGGAAAGCGTCGACACCCCCGACTTCTGCATCGACAGCGACACCTCGCGCCGCCTCATCGAAGCCCTCTACGGCGCTCCCCACGGCGTTATCTCGATGAGCCGCGACCTCGAAGGCATCGTCGAGACCTCGACAAACCTCGCCGCCGTCAAGATGCAGCCCGACAACAAGATTCTCATCACAACCTCGCAGCGCTCGAGCGTCGAGTCGCGCAAATGGGACATCGCCAACCAGGTCGAGGCCGTCTTCGCCCTCGCCGGTGCCGAAGTCAGCCACGGCGACGGCTATCCCGGATGGACACCCGACAAGAACTCGCCCATCATGGCCATGGCCCGCGACGCCTATAAGGAGCTCTACGGTATCGACCCGAAGATCACCGCTATCCACGCCGGCCTCGAATGCGGCCTCTTCCTGACCAAATTCCCCGGCCTCGACATGGTATCGTTCGGCCCGACACTGCGCGACGTCCACTCGCCCAGCGAAATGATGCACATCCCGGCAGTCGACCGTTTCTGGAACCAGCTTAAGCTGACCCTGACGAAAGTCGCCGAGAAAACCAGATAATTCAGAACTCTCAGCGGGGGACGCCGGTGTGATGCCGGGCGTCCCCCGTATTATTTTCGTCGGACCCATTAATTCAATCTGATGTCATGAAAAAGATCCTTTTAACACTGTCGCTCGCTGCCGTGGCCTCATGTCTGGGCGCCTCGCAGCCCGCCGGCCCCCCTGCCGAAGCCGAAGAGGCCCGGGCCGCAGGCGAAACCGCCGACGCCGAAGAAGCGTCGATGACACTGACCGACGACGACTACCGCGAGGTCGCCGAACATCTCGGCTGCGAAATCGCCGCCATAAAGGCCGTCGTCGAGATCGAAGCCGGACGAACCCATGAGGGATTCTCTGCTCCCGGCCGTCCGCTGGTCAACTTCGACCTCGGCATGTTCCGCCGCAATGCCGCCAAAAAAGGGGTCAGCCTGTCGAAATACTACCGCACCCATCCCCAGGTCTTCAACCGCAGCCGCCGTTCGAGCCAGGCCTCGGTCTTCAGCCGCCTGACGGCCGCACGCTCGATCCACGACGCCTCGGCCATCGAGTCGACCTACTGGGGAATGTTTCAGATCGGCGGATTCAACTGGAGGAAATGCGGATGCGCCAGCGCCGGGGAATTTGCCGAGCGTATGAGCCGCAGCGAGCGCGACCAGCTCGACCTCTTCGCCGAATTCGTCAAATCGACAGGTCTTGTCAAACATCTGCGCTCCAAAAACTGGCGCGCCTTCGCCCGCGGCTACAACGGCCCCTCCTATGCCGCCCGCAACTACCACAACCGCATGGCGGCAAGCTACGCCCGCCACAAAAAAGCCGCCGACAAATGATCAGTGGCGCCCCCAGATAAGCGCCGTCAAAATTTTTGAACAGGCCGCCAAATTTATTGGCGGCAAATGTCAGTGTCGCCAGAGGCGGCGCAGCGCCCTGCCCGAAACGATGACCGAGGCAGCGGCCAGAGCCCAGTTCAGAGGCTCCAGCGCCGGGCAGGCTATTTCGGTCAGAGCCATCAGAGAGCCCGTGGCGAGGCACGCCCCCGTCAGCCACCAGACGCCCCGGTTGATTCTCAGGCCGTAGCGGCGCAGGTAGATGACGGCCACTATGGCCAGATAAACGGCATACCAGACCGTATAGGAGATTCCGAGCCCCGTCAGGCCCCCCAGACGGTAGCCCGCGATGTTCAGCCCGAGGCACACCAGCGCGCTGCTGACCTCGCTGACGAGATAGAGCAGTCCGTCGCCACGGGCGAGGATGGTGAACGCTATGCACCACGACAGGCCGCGCAGCGTGACGCCTATGATGCCCACCGAAATCATCGGCACTATCGGAAGGAACGCCTCGGTATAGAGCAGCCTGACAAGCAGCGGCCCCGCGATGATGAACAGCGTCGTCAGCGGCAGTATCAGCCACAGAATCAGCATCGACTCGTGGTTGACGAAGACCTCGACGCGCCGCCTGCGGTCGGCCGCCATCGACAGCCGCGGGAAATATTCGACGCCGATGGCCGCGAATATCAGCCCCGCATAGCGGTTGAAGAGGTTGAAACCGGCCTGATAGAATCCGACCTCGTCGACCGAGGCCGTTGTGCTGAGCCACGACGCGAACAGATAGTTGACACAGTAGCTCGTAGCCTGCGACAGCGTTATGTAGACCCCGAGGATTATGAATCCGCGGCCGAGGCTGAGAGTCTGTCGCCACCCGAGCGGCTCGTCGGAGCGCAGCCGGGGCATCGCCATGGCTGTCGGCACGAGCATAGCCGCCGAGAATATCAGAATCGCCGGCACAATGCTGTCGACCCTGAGGAAGTAGAACAGCGGAGCCGACAGGGCAACCCCCGCCGCCGTCCCCCACATCGACGCGCGCGCCATGCGGCGGTATTCCTTGAGGCCCTGCATTATGCCCGAGCGTATCGACGTCAGCGAGTTCATCATGACAGCGGCCGCCAGCGCTATGAACGCCCAGGCGTGGCTGTCGTCGCCGAAAGAATGGCGGCTGAACACCGGAGCCATTGCCGCTATGGCGACAGCGCCGACAGCCCCCAGCACCCATCCCCACCGCAGCGCGGCGCGCGCCATCAGATTCTTCATCCCCTCAGGGGCGGCGGCGATATCGCGGACGGCGCTTGCGGCGATGCCGAGCATGGCCACGGTGACAACGAGGTCGATAGCCGAGTTGTAGATGCTGAACAGTCCCACGCCGGCCGCGCCGATCCAGAGGGCCACGAGCTTAGTGCGCACGACGCCGCAGAGAAGCACGAGCCCCTGAACGCCTCCGAACAGCCCCATAGTCTTTATTATGCGGGCCGACATCCCCTGTCTCTTTACCGTTTCCATGGCCGCGATATGAAGAATGATTCGGCATAGCCGCGCGAAAGCTCTCTCAGCCCCGCGAGAAAGGGCGCCCGGCCGGCGCGGCTGTCGCGCCAGGCCTTCAGCGGAATGCGCAGCGGCCCGCTAAGAGGGTATCTTACGCCGATATAGACGCCCATCGCCCTGATAACCAGCGGGTCGGCGATGCGCCGTAGCCCTGTCGACAGCTCGGGGTGACGGCACACTGTCAGCGGCTCGTAGCGCCCGCGCAGCCCGAGACGGACGAGGGTGTGGTAATACATGTCGTCTTCGGCCGCATTATAGCGGCCGCTCTTGAGGCCGAAACGCTCGTCGAACCTGACCCGCCCCGCTGTCGTCCGTCTGACGGCAAGCTCATAGCTCGTCGGATTCGCCATCTTCGGGAAGCGGCCGCAGATGTCGGTCGGCGCGGCGGTCGGGTGGGGCGAGGCCCCCGCGGCCGCGCAGTAAAACCTCAGGAAGTCGAGGTCGGGGCGCGACTCGAAAATGCGGCGCACGGCGTTGAGCGCGTCGGGGCTGTAGATGAGGTCGTCGTCGGTCGGCAGAACAATGTCGGCCGTCGAATGGGCAAGGGCATTGTTGCGGTTGCGGCTCAGCCCCGCGCCGTCGAGCCTGACGAGCCTGACATCGCGGCGCCGCGCTATCGCGGCCGGAACGCTCCCCCCTCCGTTCTGCCACGATATGACATAGCCGATCCCTTCCGCCTCGGGCAGAAGCATGGCCGACGCGCGGACGATGCCGTCGTCGCCGTAGGTCGCTATGGCAAGCTCGAGAGTCAGCATCGTCCGAGGCATTTGGTCCAGAACTCTACGGCGCGCCGCCCGACGACGTCGCTGCCGTTATGCCGCTCTACAAAGGCGCGTCCCTGCCGGCCGCGCGCGTCGAGAAGGTCGGGGCGCGTGGCCGCCTCGTCGAGAGTGGCCACAAGCTCGTCGAAATCGAGCGACGACGGAATAATAGGGCGCAGTCTGTCCTCCCCGATGAAACGGTAATATTCTTCCGCAGCGCCGCTGACAACCGACTTCGCGCGCGCCATAGCAAGGAGGGCGTTGGTGGCCGGAGTGTAGCTGTAGAGCTGATCGAGCACGATGTCGGCCTGCCGCAGCAGTCCGATATACTCGGCATAGGGGCGGTCTTCGACAAGAGTGAAGCTGACCTCGCGCGGATGGCGGCCGGCAACGATGCGCGCCGCGCGCTCCAGAAGGTCAGTGCCCTTTTCGGCCTTGCGGCGGCTGTGGCGCCCCAAGAAGAGGTTCACCGGCGCTCCCGGCCGGCGCGGCTCGGGCTCGACCGCCTCAGTGTCGACAGGAATGCCGATATAGCCGACCTTCGCGGCGTTGAGGCGGCGCAGGGCCGCGACATGATATTCATAGAGCACCGTCGTGACCCCCGACACCTTATTATATATATGCTCCGTCAGCGCCGTCAGCTCAGGCGCAGTCCAGAGCCGCTCGGCCTCGGGGTGGGCGAGGGCGTATGGCGACGGGCGCCCGTTGATGCGGAATTCATTGACGGGCAGCGGCGGGTCGGCGCTCAGGCAGTCGGCCGCATAGAGGGCGTCAAGCCCCAGATGGGTCATGAACACGGCTCCGTTGTCGCGCCGAAGGGCGTCGAACACCGGGCGGATCCTCGCGGGGCGAAGATCGACGAACCCCGGGCCGCAGATGCTGACGATGTCGTGGCCGCGCAGGTCGCTGCGGAGCATACGCCTGAGCCTGAGCCACAGCAGAAGCCCTCCAGCCTTGCCCGGCAGCGGGCGGCGGAGGCTGACGGGGCTCGACGTCTTCATGAACCCCGAGCCGGCCGAGGCCAGCGTAACCTCGTGGCCCTGACGCGCCAGAGCGCCCGCAAGTGCCGCGTGGCAGTTGCTGGCGTCCCCCATGAGCAGTATTTTCAGCCTCTCCATTTCCGCAAAGGTAGCAATTAATCAGCAATGAGCAATTAGGAATTAGCAATTAGGAATTAGTAATGAGCAATCTGTCAAAAAACGCTCTGGCGTAGGGACGTGCCTTTGGCACGTTTCACATGCGGCTGACAATCAGGGCGTTGCAACGCTACGTGCCGAAGGCACGTCCCTACGCCAGGGCGTTTCCGACGCCGGTTTCCCATCCGCCGGTTGACTTCGCCCTCTTCCCTCTTCCTAATTGCTAATTCCCGCCGAGAATTGGCTGATTTAAAAAAATTTCTTAAATTTGCACGCTTGAACTCTGTTGAAATATCTGATAATGAATCTGAATATACTCAAATGCCTTGTCGCCGGAGCTGCTCTGGCCCTTTCGGCCTGCCACGGAAGCAATGAATGGACTGTCGACGGCCGCATCGACGGCGCCGACGGAAAAACAATGGTTGTCGAAGCCTGCGACAACGGCCGCTGGTATCCGATCGACTCGGTAACTCTCGACGGCGCAGGCCGTTTCTCGATAAGCCATCCCGCCGCCGGCTACCCCGACATCTACCGCCTCCGCCTCGGCGACAAGATGCTCTATTTCCCCATCGACAGCATCGAGACTGTCACCGTCGTGTCGAAAGCCTCGGCCTTCGACAGCGATTATACCATCGAAGGATCCCCGTCGGCCGAACGGCTCATGGCCGTTGACCGCCGTCTGCGCGACGCCATGAGCCGCGGCGGCATCGTCGGCGACACCCTGCTCAAACGCGAGCTCGGAAACATGCTCATCTCCGACCCCGCGAATATCGTCAGCTACTACATCATCAACAAGCGCATCGGCGGAGTCCAGCTCTTCAACCCCGGCGACAGGGCCGACCTGCGCATTATCGGAGCCGTGGCCAACGCCTTCGACCAGATGCGCCCCAACGACCCGCGAACGGCTTATCTGCGAAGCCTCTACCTCAACAACCGCAGGCAGACCCGCGACGCAGCCCCCGGCGACACCATGCGCGTCAGGGAAATCGACATCTTCGACATGAAGCTCTACGACCCCCGCGGCGTTCTCCATTCGCTGGCCGACGTAGCCTCGAAGGGCGATGTCACCGTGCTCAACTTCACCGACTACAGCGCCGAGCAGTCCCCCTCGTTCAACCGAGAGCTCAACAAGGTCTGGGAACGCCACCGCGCCGACGGCCTGCAGATCTATCAGGTATCGGTCGAGGCCGACGAATATCAGTGGCGTCAGGCCGCCAAGGTTCTCCCCTGGATCGCCGTCTACAATCCCGCGACAACCGAGGGCGCCCGCAATCTGATGAACTACAACGTCACCGAAGTCCCCGTCATCTATCTCTTCAACCGCAGGGGCGAACTCGTGCGCCGTGTCGACAATATTTCGGCCCTCGAGCGCGAGGTAAGTCAACTTTTGTGAATTTTATTGCTGTAATACGCCGATAATTCGCTACCTTTGCAGTCGCGTGAATTCTATAACACACCTCTCACAACCGCGTCAACCGAATCCATTGCATTACTAATTCGCGATCGATCATAAAATAGGAAATGAAATTCAAGTCTAACGTCATAGCTGCGGCCATCCTTACGGGTATGCTTGCATGGTCGTGCTCAACGCCGAAAAACGTCACCTACGTTCAGGATCTGACACAGGGAACCTACACTGTTCCCGCCGAAGGAACGCTCAAAGCGCGCCCCGGCGACAAATTCAACATCATCGTCAACTCGAAAGACCCCGCCCTCGCAAAACTTTTCAATCTTTCGAACGAAGGCTCCACAGGCTCTCAGATTCTGAACTACACCGTTGATCAGCAGGGAAATATCGACTATCCCATTATCGGTAACATCCATGTCGCCGGCTTGACGCGTGCCGGAATCGCAAAAGAGATCAAAGACCTCCTTGTCAGCCGCGACCTCGTGCGCGACGCAACAGTGACCGTTGAATTCACCAACCCGACAATCAGCGTGCTCGGCGATGTCGCCAGGCCCGGCAACTACAGGGTCGAACAGGAACATATCAACATCCTTCAGGGCCTCGCCCTCGCCGGCGACCTCACAATCAGCGGCGAACGAGAGAACGTAGCCGTTATCCGCGAAGCCCCCGACGGAACCCAGCAGGTCTACCGCGTCGACCTCACCAACGCCCAGAGCCTCTATGCGTCGCCCGCCTACTATCTCCAGCAGAACGACGTCATCTACGTCGAGCCCAACGACACCCGCAAGCGTTCGCGCTCGGCCAACGGAAACTCCGTGCTGACCCCCTCGTTCTGGGTATCGATAGCCTCGTTCATCGCCTCGATGGCAGTTCTTATAGCCAAATAAAACACACTCAAACTCTTAAACGCCATATACGGATCTCCACCTTCTGACAGATATGGAACAAAACGAAACGCCGACAACCGAAGCCCGGGCAGCCGCGCGACAGGGTCTGACCGACAAGGCCATCGACCTGCGCAAGCTTCTCGGAATGTGTCGCAAATACTGGTACTGGTTCGTCATATCAGTGATTATCTGCTGCTCGCTGGGCTATATATTGTATAAACGCTCTACGCCCGTCTACTCGCGCGAGGCCCAGGTCATGGTTGTCCGCGCCGACAACGGCAGCAACAGCGAAATCGCATCGTCGTTCTCGACGATGGGACTCTTCCAGCAGACCCCCGAGTCGTGGACTCAGATGGTCACACTGACAACCCCCTCGGTAATGCTCAACGTTGCCGAGCGCCTGAAACTCAACGTAGCCTATACCGTCGAAGGGCAGTGGCATCCCGAAAAACTCTACGGATCGACCCAGCCCCTGGTCGTTGAGTTCCCCGGACTCGACACCCACGGCTACGCCACCCTCGAAACGACCATCGAGCCGGGCGGAAAGATCCGGCTCGGCCAGCTCCGCACCAACACCGAAAAAGGAGGCTCGAAAGTCATCGACATCGACAAGACAGTCAACTACGTCGGCGGCGTCGAGCTCCAGACCCGCGCCGGACTCATAAAGATCACCCCCAATCCGCTCTACACCGGCGGCCCCATTACCGAGCCGGTCAATATGACAGTGACCCATTCGAGCCTCTACGACACCGCCGTCGGTCTCTCGGGCCGCGTCGTCGCCTCGCTCCATCCCCAGTCCGACCAGATCATCGTGCTGACCCTGAGCGACAGCAACCCCCAGCTCGCCACCGACATCCTCTCCACAATAATCTCGGCCTACAACGAGAACTCGCTCAAAGAGCGCGCCGAGATCGCCGAAGCCACAAGCCGCTTCATCAACGACCGCCTCAACGTAATCGAACAGGAGCTCGGAAGCGTCGAGAGCAACATCTCGAGCTTCAAATCGGCCCACATGCTGCCCGACGTCGACGCCGCCTCGTCGATGTATATGGAGCAGACAAACAGCGCCAGCAACGCCCTCGGCGACATGACCACACGCCTGACCATGACGCGCTATATCCGCGACTTCATGGCCTCGGCCTCGAACTCCAACACCGTCCTGCCCGCCAACACGGGCGTTCAGGATGTCAATATCGAAGGACAGATAGCCGATTATAACCGCACTCTGATGGAGCGCAACTCTCTGGCGGCCAACTCGTCCCCCTCCAATCCTCTGGTCGTCGACCTCGACAAACGCCTCGAAGGCCTGCGCCGCGCCCTCATCCAGAGCCTCGACAACACCATCGCCTCGCTCAACACCTCGATCTCGAGCCTCCAGCAGCGCCGCAGCGAATCGGCCGGAAAAGTGGCAACAGCTCCCGGTCAGGCCCGCTATCTTCTCAGCGTCGAGCGCCAGCAGAAGGTCAAGGAAAGCCTCTATCTCTTCCTACTTCAGAAACGTGAGGAAAACGAGCTCTCGCAGAGCTTCGTGCCAAACCGGATCCGCGTCATCTCCGAGCCTGTCGGTTCGCCCAGCCCCGTCGCCCCCGTCCGCGACAAGATACTCATGATTGCCTTCATAATCGGTCTGCTTCTGCCCCTGGCAGTCCTCTTCGTCATCGAGATGCTCGACAACAAGGTGCGCGATAAGCGCGACTTCTCGCCGCTCGGAGTTCCCTTCATGGGCGAGATTCCGAAAAACAGTGTCCCCTACGGACTGCGCAAGCGCAAGACCTCCGTAGCCCGTCAGGGCATCGTTGTCGAAAAAGACAATCTCGACATGATCAACGAAGCTTTCCGCGTGCTGCGCACAAACCTCGAGATCGTGGCCCGTCGCGACGGCTTATCGGGTGCAACCGTGATCGCCGTGACCTCGGCCAATCCCGGCAGCGGAAAGACCTTCGTAAGCATGAACCTCGCCTCGGCCCTCGCCATCAAGGGGCACCGCGTTCTGATGATCGACATGGACCTGCGCCGCGCCACGCTCTCGACGAATCTCGGCTCTGACTCCAAATCGGCCGGTCTGGTCAACTTCCTCGTCAATCCGTCGGCTTACGACAATAACATCTCGAATCTTATCGTCCGCGACCTCAACGACCAGCCGTCGCTCGACCTGCTCCCCTCGGGCACCGTACCCCCGAACCCCGCCGAGCTGCTGGCCGATCCCGCTCTGTCGGCTCTCCTTGCCGACCTGCGCGAGCAATATGACTATATCTTCCTCGACTGCCCGCCCGTCGAGATCGTGGCCGACGCACAGATCATCAACTCTCAGGCCGATATGACGCTCTTCATTGTCCGCGCCGGCCTCTTCCGCCGCAGCGAGCTCCCGACACTCGAGCAGATGTACGACACCAAGCGCTACCGCAACATGTCGGTTGTCCTCAACGGCGTCTCCGACATGGGCGACGGCTACGGAAAATACCGCTACTACAAGCAAGGCTACCGCTACTCGAAATAACCCTCCTTAAGATACCTCAGCAGGCCGCGCCGGAAACCCATCCCGCGCGGCCTGCCTCATGATGGAGCGCCAACCATAGTAATTTAAAATTTAGTTAATTCATCCGGGCAATTATCCTGCTCGGGCGTAGGGACGTGCCTTTGGCACGTTTCAAATGCAACTGACAACCAGGGCGTTGCAATGCTACGTGCCAAAGGCACGTCCCTACGCCATGGCGTTTCTTACGCCGGTTTCATCTAAGTAAACAGCATTGGGACGTGCCTTTGGCACGTTTCAAATGCAACTGACAATCAGGGTGTTGCAATGCTACGTGCCAAAGGCACGTCCCTACGCCATGGCGTTTCTGACGCCGATTTCATATGGCTGAAAGCGCGCGACAAGCGCCGTGAGGCGCGATATGTCTACATCCCACTGCGATAGCTGTGGGTCGCTGACCAGCTTCCAACCCCCGCGACAAGCTGCGGAGCTGCGCAGTCGCGGAACGGCGATAGCCAAGGCCCGAGACCTGCGCTGTGTAATACCGCTCCATGATAAGGGCGGGTTTACTATTTTTCCGCGGCCACAGGCCATAAGTGTTTGATTGTCAAGTGAGTCGTGAATAACGGGATTTACTAATATTTTTACTTGCTCATTGAGGTGGCTTGTAGCGGGGCTAACTTTGCGCCGTTACCATTGAATCATACAGTGAAGAAACTATTCCTTATCGGCGCCATCTCTCTGGCAGTGACCGGCGCAAATGCAAGTTCCCCTTATGCCTCCGTGCTGACAACCTCGGGCGACCGCTCGCAGCAGCTGACCGAATCGGAGGTCGAGCCGGCCGGGACGTCGACAACCGACGACGCCATCGTCCTCACAGACCGCACGGCCCAGGAAATCGACGGCTTCGGCTTCGCCCTGACCTATGCGTCGTGTTACAACCTCAGCCGAATGCCCGAGAGCGAGCGCAAGGCCCTGCTTGAGAAAACATTCTCCCCGACCGGGGGCTACGGCGTCAGCTATGTCAGAATCTCGATCGGATGCAACGACTTCTCGAGCAAACTCTACACCCTTGCCGACTTCAAAGGCCCCGACAGCGACCCCCTGCAGAACTTCTCGCTCTCGACCGACGAGAAAGACTACGTCATTCCCGTCCTGAAAGAGATTCTCGCCATGAACCCCGGCCTGAAAATCTTCGCCTCGCCATGGACAGCGCCGCTATGGATGAAGGTCGACGACAACACCAACAAGAACTTCAAGCCCGAATGGACGGGACGCCGCCTCTACGAAGGCTACCGTCGCGTCTACGGCGACTATTTCGTCAGATTCATCAGAGCCATGGCCGCCGAGGGCATCACAATCCACGCCGTGTCGCCCCAGAACGAGCCGCTCAACTGGGGAAACTGCGCCTCGATGTATATGCCCTATGCCGAAGAGGCCGACTTCGTCAGAAACGGTCTCGCCCCGGCGCTCCACGATGCCGGCCTCGCGACGAAAATCTATCTCTACGACCATAACTACGACTACGACAACAAGTCTGACGGCAACGACTCCCAGACCGACTATCCCGTGAAGGCCTACGCCCGCATGGGCGACAGCTTCGCCGGCTCGGACCTCGTTGCCGGAGCCTGCTACCACAACTACGGCGGCACGATCAAAGACATCGAAAAGACTGTCGTCTGGGGCAACTATCAGGAGAAAGAGCTGCTTTTCTCCGAGGCGTCGATCGGAGAGTGGAACGACGGCCGCAACCTCGCCGCCCGCCTCGCCGCCGACATGAACGAAATAATAATCGAGCCGTCGCTGAGGCGATTCAGAGGGTCGATAGTCTGGAACTTCATGCTCGACACCAACAAGGAGCCTTACCTGCCGGGCGGCTGCTCGACCTGCTACGGCGCCGTCGACCTTAATGCCTCAAACCATTCCGACTATACCTTCAACTCCCATTATATCATAATGGCCCAGACATCGGCCGCCGTGAAGCCGGGCGCACACCGCGTCGACACCGAAGGATGGTGGACCGACGGCCTCAGCTATGCCGCCTATCGAAACCCCGACAACACCGGAGCCGTGCTGCTGTCGAACACCTCCGACCGCAGCATAACGGCCCGGGTCAGAAGCGCCGCCGGGAACACCTACTCGCTGGACGTGCCGCCGCGCGGCGTTGTCGCGGCGCGCCTCGACCTCGACAGGAGCCAGACAACCGTCGTCGCCGCCCCCGCCGACGACGACTCAGCCGGCCCCGTGCGCTATTTCAACCTCCTTGGCCGAGAGGTTTCCGCTCCCTCGGCCGGCTCGATGTATATAACCTCGCGCGGACAGAAAATAATTTACCGATAACTGATCAATACTACAGTCTTTAACATCAAACACAATGTCAAACCGTTTATCTCTGAAACTGATTCTCTTATGCGCGCTCGCGCTCATGCTGCCCCGGGCGGCCATGGCGATGACCGCGCCCGACGCCCTGTGGCTCAACGGCTCGATGTATGGAGCCAACAAGTGGGGGCTCCACAATAACACCCATCCCGTCAGACTCACTAAGGACGGCGACAAGTTCACGGCCCGCAATGTCCGTTTCGACAATGGAGACAAGATATGCCAGTTCGCTCTCTACGCGACTTCGGGCTGGAGCGACAACAAATACTACAACCCGAACGATGTAGAGCTGACCGACGGCTCGTCGGTCAGCATGGGCTACGGAACAGGCGATAACCTCAAAAATTTCTTCCTTCAGGCCGGCACCTACGACATAACTGTCGATTTCGCCGCCGAAACGGTTTCGGTCAGCAAACGCGACCACTATTCGGCCCCCGACAGGCTCTTCCTCAACGGCCAGATTGCCGGACGCGACGAATGGTCGCTCGAGAACGACGTCCATCCGATTGAGTTCGTCAGGAACGGCGACGTGTTCACCGCTAAAAATGTGCCGCTCGACGGGGGCACCGACGCCGCCGTGGCCGTCTTCTCGCTCTATACCGACCCGAAATGGAACGACAGCGCTTTCCGCTGTTATCCGACCGACGACTCGGAGGCTTCGGCCGGCTCGCCGAAAAGCTTCTGGGTCGGCAACAGCGGGAGTAACTTCAAGGCTAAAAACGGCATCTACAACATAACGGTCGACTTTGCCGCCGGAACTCTCTTGCTCGAAGAGGCCGGCGCCTTCACGGCCCACGACGCAACGTTCACGATGTCGTTCTGGGAAGGCCCCATCAACGACGCGCTCCGAGAATCCAACCAGCAGGCCTCGAACATTCCCTTCGAATACTACGAGACCCGCGAGGCCGACGGCCACCGCCGCGGTGTCTACCGCATCTTTGTCGCCGACAATATCGACGCTAACCGTTTTGTCAGCCAGATGTATCTCGGCGGCCGGTTCTCGGTCAGGAAATACTCCATAGACGGCGGCCATGTCAAGGTAGAGACTAAGCAGAACACCGACGGCTACAAGACATATTTCTTCGACGCCCATCAGACCGATGTGCTCGTGCCCGTGACCGACAGCTTCTGGTGTAACAACTCGCGCATGGAGGCCAACCTGACAGTCAAGGCCATTTATCTGCGCGTCGACTACGACGAATTCTTCGAAAACAACTCTTCAGACCGCGGCGACGCCGACTTCCTCCACGTAATGCTGTCGTCGAACGGCCTTATCGACACTCATCTCGAAGAGCAGCGCCCGCTCAACTCCGACAGCTATTCGATCGCCCTCTCCGACGGGTCGCTCTACGATGCCCTCAAACGAACCCGCACCGGACGCATCGAAGTGCCCTTTGTCCGCCATAATTCGGCCAAAGAGGGCTACGTCATAAAACTCGGCCGCTATATCACCACGGAAGAGGCCGAGAAATTCACCTTCATGGTCAACGACCGCCCCGTCGACGTTAAGTTCGACGTCAATGCCACCTCAACCTCCGTCGACGCCGCTCAGGGCAGCGAGGGCACCATAGCCGGAGGGCTGCGTTTCAACCAGATAATACTGATGGTCTCGGGCGACAGATTCGACCGCTATGCCCTCTGGCTCGCCGACGACAGCGGCGCGCGTCCCGAAAACTACGACATTTATGCCGACAATCTGCCTATGATGAAAGTCTGGGGCGGAGATTCGTCGTGGCAGGGCCTCTACAACAGCCCGCTGACGCCCACCTATTCCGAGGGAACCGTGAAATATTTCGCGTTCGAGCCTGTCAAATCCGACAACGGAAAATATACCAACCTCTACTATCTCGACCTCGGCGAGGGCGTCAAGGTCAGAAAAGCCGATCTTTCGTCGCCGGCAACTGTCGATCAGTTCAATATCGTCGATCAGGACGGTTTCGACATCTCGAATCCCTATCAGGGCTCGCAGTTCATCTATCCCGGAGCATGGTGGTGCGCCAACCCGAACCTCATGGTCGATGGCAGCGAAGGACGCGAGTTCCAGGGCCATCGCTTCAAGGCTGTTCCCGAGCTTCCCTCGCGCGTCGACCTCGCCTTCAACCTCCCCGACGACGGCGGCGAAGAGACAACCATCTACGGCATCACACTCTTCAAGATCATCGGCCGTGTCTACGACATCTATGCCCGGCAGGTGCGTGAACGCAACCTCTACTACCTCTATGCCCACACTTCACGCCCCGACGCCCGCGCCTCGACTCGCGAGAAATGCGAGAAGACGGCCCCGATTCTCCTGCGCATCAAGAATGTCGAAAGAGCTGCGAGCGTCGACGATTATAAGGCTAAGATTGCCTCGCATCCCGACCATCCCGTGTTCTACGCCACCTCCGAGCCTGAGCTCTATAAGCCCGTGTTCTCATCGCTCGGTTTCAACGACCCTCATTTCTCCGACAGCAACCGCAACTGCGTGCTGCGCCTGACCGACATTGTCTCGTCGGAAAACGACGACATCAACTATGAGTTCGCTCCCTCCGGCATGGTTCTCTATCCCGGAAACCCCGAGCCGTTCGAATTTGTCGACGTAACAGGCACACAGCGCTGGAGCGCCCCCGGCACCGACGATCGCCTGCGCGTCAACAAGTGGAGCAACTATTATGCCGGTGATTTCGATCTCGACCATCTTCTGAATGTCTATAACCCTCAGCGTCAGTATCATAAGATGGTGCTGGGCACGAACCCCGACAATGTGCGCTATCAGGTTATGTCGACCGACATGTCGCTCATGTCGCGCCCGCGGTTCGACTATAGCCCCGCCGGAGAAAACCATGACGAAGCCGACCGCTTCATCTATCCTGTCAGCGATCTCTCGGCCGTGATGCTCTGGCGAAACGACAGTAAGATACGGCTCACCCTGACCGCAGGCGACAGCCAGATATATGAAAATATAATCGACTATGGTGAGAGCGGAGTTCCCGCCGACCAACAGCTTCCCGACTCCGACGGCTTCTTTGCCGAGGGAGAGGCTCCTTTCGAGGTCAATATCGGTTCGTTTGTGGTTCATCCCGCAACCGAGGTAAAGGCTCTTGTCGAATATATCGATGACGAAGGTAACATCATCGACCACAGCGACGGCTCCGCTACAACGGCCGATCTGCCTGTGCCCGCGATGGAAAGCCTCTCCGCCGAGCCTGTCAGCTATGTCTACCAGAACAATGTCCGCGATTTCACCTCCGACATTACCTGGTCGACCGACCACGGCAACGACTTCCCCGCCCATATAACCGTCTACCACTACGACCTCACCAACCGGGACGACAAAGATTCGTTCGTGCCCGGAGAGCTCAACGAGAGCCATAATGCCCTCGTCGACAGCTATACAGGCGAAGGCGTCGCACGCCTGACAATGCAGAACGGCCCCGACTTCCGCGACAGCGCCGAAGAGGCCGACGGCAAACGTATCGTGACGCTCGGCTACCGCGCCAAGGCCACCTATCACTATGCCCTCCCCAACGGAGCGCTCATGCTCTCCTTCGACGCCCCTGCAGCTGCCTCAGTGCGTCGCGCTCCCGGCGAGACTAACCGCTATAACACCATTGCCGACGGATTCGTCGACACCCCCGTAAGCTCGACGGAGAATCTCTCGGAGATGCCCTCGGCAAAAGCTGTTTTCGGACTGCCTCTCGACGTTCTGGGCCTCTCCACGATCGACGCCGACGCCGACGCTCCCGCCGAATACTTCACCCTTCAGGGCATCCGCATCAGCGGCACTCCCGAGCCCGGCTCGATCGTCATCGAGCGGCGCGGCTCGCAAGTCAGGAAGACACACTTTTAAATAAAATACTGATAACTGACCCGGAGCGCGGCACCTGTCGAAGGCGCCGCGCTCCCTCTGTCAGTCCCCCGTAATGAGCCCGGAGGTATTCCAGAACTCGCAACTACTATCGGGGAGTAGGGATATACGCCAATGCTGTTAACTTAGAAGAAACCGGCGTCAGAAACGCCCTGACAGGATAATTTGCCCGGCAGAATTTTAAGTTAAGGTTCTCCGACAATTTACGGGAATTTAGAATGTATGACACTTATTAACGCTGACGAAATTTTAAAAGGCGCACAAATTCCTGTAATTTGACGTTAGCTTATACTAAAAACTTGTCGGGCGCATCGAGTAGGATATGTCAGGAAGTTTTGCGCCATCCTCCCGCATATTATTGCATTTCTGACCGGCATTATTCCTCATTTCTGACTGAATTTTCCTAATTTTGCAAAAATTGCTAATTTCTAATTCCTAATTCCTAATTGAAAAACTATCTGACTGTCTGGCTCATCGCCCTGCTGACACTGGTGCTGTTCGCGGCAGTGTCGTTTATCGACGCTGAGGTTATCGGCAAGACCGGCCTGAAGAAAGCTACCTTTGCCGAAAAACTCTTCACAGCGCCCGTCGCGGCCGCTGCCGGAGAGGCGCCCGACAGCGTTGCGCCGGCGTTTGAGCAGGTCAACGACACCACCTCGAAGAACATCCTCATCATCGGCGACTCGATGCTCGAAGGCCTCAATCCGCGCCTCGCCGCCTATGCCGAGGCCAACGGCCACCGCCTGAACTCCGTCATCTGGTATAGCTCGACCTCGGAATACTGGGGCACGTGTGACACCCTCAAAGTGTTCCTCCGACGCTTCAAGCCCGACTACATCTTTATCTCGCTCGGCGGCAACGAGCTGTTTGTCAAGAATATTGAAGAGAAGCGCGCCGCCTATGTGCGCAACTTCCTCGATCAGATCGGCGACATCCCGTATCTCTGGATCGGCCCTCCGAACTGGAAGGAAGATACCGGCATAAACCGCCTCATTGCCAAGATGGTGAAGCCCGGATGTTTCTTCCTCAGCAACGGGATGACCTTCGAGCGCGAGAAAGACGGCGCCCACCCGACGCGCCGCTCGGCTGCCCTCTGGTTCGACAGCATAGCGCGCTGGATGCCCGCTAACTGCGCCCGGCCGATAAAAATGAAACGCCCCGACGATTCAGTTAAAGCGCGCCCCGAACGAGTTGTTGTTCTACAGCCAAAACACTGATGCAATACGATATATCGACATTTTTCGACAACGTCGGCCGCATGCTCGCCTATGAGGCCGACCATCCGATGCTCTTCTCGAGCGGCCTCTTCTGGGTTCTGTTTCTGATATTCCTGCCCGTCTACGCCCTGCTGCGCAGCCGCCGGCAGCAGATGGTCGTCTATGTGGTCGCGTTCAGCCTCTATTTCTACTACAAGTCGAGCGCATGGTTCTTCATGCTCCTGATAATAACCTCGGTTCTCGACTGGTGTCTGTCGCGCATCATGAGCGACACCCGTAAGCTCTGGAAGCGGCGCCTCTGCCTGTGGATGTCGATAGGAATGTCGCTGTCGATTCTCGGATTCTTCAAATATGCCAACTTTTTCCTCTGGAACTGGAACCAGATGGTCGAAGGCAACTTCCAGCCGCTCGACATCATTCTGCCCGTAGGAATATCGTTCTATACCTTCCAGTCGATAAGCTACATTGTCGACGTCTACAAAGGGCGCGTCAGCCCGACCGAGACATGGATCGAATATCTTTTCTTCCTGTCATATTTTCCGGCACTCGTGGCGGGCCCCATCGTGCGCGCCGACTATTTCCTGCCTCAGATTCAGAACCGCGACCACGCCTCGCGCGAAGAGATGGCCGCCGGCCTGTGGCTCATAATCCTCGGTCTCGTCAAGAAAGCCGTCGTGGCCGATTACATAGCCCAGTATAACGACCTCATCTTCGCCTCGCCGACAGGCTACAGCGGTCTGGAATCGCTGATGGGCGTCGTCGGCTACGTCGTCCAGATCTATTGCGACTTCTCGGGCTATTCCGACATGGCCATAGGCATTTCGGCCATCATGGGCTTCAGGCTGACCCGGAACTTCAACTTCCCCTATAAATCGCGCAATCTGACCGACTTCTGGCGGCGCTGGCACATCTCGCTGTCGACATGGCTGCGCGACTATGTCTATATTCCGCTCGGCGGAAACCGCCGCGGAACGCTGCGCACCTATGTCAACAACTTCCTGACGATGCTCGTCGGCGGCCTGTGGCACGGCGCGGCATGGAAGTTCGTCATCTGGGGCGGTATGCACGGCGTCGGCCTCATTGTCCACAAGGCCCTCAGGCCATGGCTGGTCAAAATTCCCGACACCTGGCCCGTCAAGGCGGCGAGCTGGACTCTGACAATGGCCTACGTCAGCTTCCTCTTCATCTTCTTCCGCGCCGCGAGCTTCGAGGATGCGTGGCTGATAATCAGGAACATATTCGGCAATTTCGACATCGCCTATCTCGCGCCCTTCGTCAGGGTGCGCTATGTGTGGCTTATCTTCGTCGCGATGATAATAGCCGTCCACTCGCTCCCGACACGCTGGATCAACGCCGCGGGCGACTGGTTTGTCAGGGCGCCCTTCGGCGCTAAGCTCGCGGTGTTCATCGTTGCCGTTCAGCTCGTTGTGCAGTTCATGTCGGAAGACGTCATGCCCTTCATCTACTTCCAGTTCTGATCGCAGACTAACCACCGCACACGGATCATTCGCTGTCAAGCGCGGGACGCGCGAAATCTCTACAACCGCCTGCGATAGCTGGCTGCAACCGCCGCTCCCCCACAAATTCGCGGCTTGAAATCAGCGTCAGAAACGCCCTGGTGTAGGGACGTGCCTTCGGCACGTAGCATTGCAACGCCCTGATTGCCAGTCGCATGTGAAACGTGCCAAAGGCACGTCCCTACGCCCGGACAGGATAATTTGCTCGGAAGAATTTTAAGTTAATGGCATTGAGGCTCGCCGCAGCGCCCGGACAGGACATTTGTCTGATCAGCGCGCCGCCTTGAAGTAGAGCACGAGCGCCACTATGGAGTAGATGAGATTCGGAATCCACATCGCAACCAGCGGGCTTGTCAGCCCCGAAACGGCGAATGTCGACGTAACCGTCATGAACAGTATGTAGCTGAAACTCAACACGAGGCCTATGCCGATGTTGATTCCCATGCCCCCTTTGACCTTGCGAGAGCTGAGGCTCATGCCGATGACCGTCAGAATGAAGGCTGCCGCCGTCATGGCGTAGCGGCGGTGGATCTCGATCTCGAAAGGCTTCACGTTGCCGGCGCCGCGCATCTTCTGGCGCTCGATAAAGGCGTGGAGCTGGGGGGTTGTCAGCGTCTCCTGATCGTTGCGGCTTATCAGGAAGTCGCGTGGCTCGAAGGGGATGACCGTGTCGAGGCGCGACCCGCGTTTTATCTGTTCGCGGGCGCCTTTGAACGAGCGTATCATGTAGTCGCGCACAGTCCACTGATACAGCGTGTCCCATTTTATCGACTGGGCTGTCAGGCGCGACACGAGCTTCTTGTTCTCGAACGTCTCGAGCGAGAACTTGTAGCCCATCTTCTGGGTGGCGTCGTAGCGACCCATATAGGCTATCTCGCCCGGCTGAACCTGCATCTGGATATTGGTGCCGAATTCGACCTTTCGGTTCTTGACATAGGTGTTGGTGTAGGCGATGCGCTTCACGTTGGCCGGCGGAATGACATAGGCGCTGAGAATGAAGGTGGCGGCGGCGATGACGGCCGCGCCGACCAGGTAGGGGCGCAGCAGGCGCCTGAAGCTCATGCCTGTCGAGAGCATGGCGATTATCTCGGAGTTGTCGGCCAGTTTCGAGGTGAAGAAGATGACCGCTATGAAGGTGAACAGCGGGCTGAACTGATTGGCGAAATAGGGCAGGAAGTTCAGGAAATAGTCGAAGATGGTGGCGTGGAGCGGAGCCTTGAGGAACGAGTCGAGCTTCTCGTTGATGTCGAACATCACCGTGATGGCCAGTATCAGCGCTATGGCGAAGATATAGGTTCCGAGGAACTTCTTGAGAATATAGCGGTCGAGAATCTTGAACACGGCGGTCAGAGGCGGCGGGTTACGCGTTCGACCATCTCGGTTTTCCAGCTCCTGAAGTCTCCTTCGAGAATATGGCGCCGGGCCTCCCCGGTCAGCCAGAGATAGAACGCAAGATTGTGGATCGAGGCTATCTGCATGGCCAGCAGCTCGTTGGCGATAAACAGATGGCGCACGTAGGCTTTCGAATAGGTGCGGTCGACAACCGACGGGCCGTCTTCCTGAAGCGGAGAGAAGTCGTCGGCCCATTTCTTGTTGCGCATGTTCATTATGCCGTGGGCGGTGAACAGCATTCCGTTGCGGCCGTTGCGCGTAGGCATTACGCAGTCCATCATGTCGACGCCCCGGTCGATCGCTTCGAGGATGTTTGCCGGAGTCCCGACCCCCATGAGGTAGCGCGGACGGTCGGCCGGAAGAATGTCGTTGACAACCTCGATCATCTCATACATCTTCTCGACAGGCTCGCCGACGGCCAGCCCTCCGATGGCGTTCCCCTCGGCGCCGAGAGAGGCGACGTGGCGCGCCGCCTCGCGGCGCAGGTCGGGATAGACACATCCCTGAACAATCGGGAAGAACGCCTGCCGGTAGCCGTAGAGCGGTTCCGTTTCGTTGAAATGTTTCCAGCCGCGTTCGAGCCAGCGCTGTGTCAGCCCGAGCGATTTCTCGGCATAGGCGCGGTCAGCCGTGCCGGGCGTGCATTCGTCGAGAGCCATGATTATGTCGGCTCCGATCTTGCGCTGGATGTCGACCGTCCCCTCGGGCGTGAACAGATGTTTCGAGCCGTCGATATGGCTGCGGAAATGCGCCCCCTCTTCGGTCAGCTTGCGCCGATCGGTCAGGCTGAAAACCTGAAAGCCGCCCGAGTCGGTCAGGATAGGGCGGTCCCAGCTGTTGAAGCGGTGGAGGCCGCCGGCACGCTCGAGAATGTCGGTTCCGGGCCGCAGATAGAGGTGGTAGGTATTGCCCAGAATGATCTGCGCCTTTATGTCGTCGCGGAGTTCGTCGCGGTGGACGGCCTTGACCGACCCGACCGTGCCCACTGGCATGAAGACCGGCGTGGCGATAGTGCCGTGGTCGGTCGTGATAATCCCGGCGCGGGCCGCCGACGATGCCGCTGTTGTCTGTAGCTCAAATTTCATCTCGGCAAAGATACGAATTTTTTGTCGATTTGACAGAGTGGGGTAACGAGCCTTTCGATCGGCGCAACCGGCTGAAAACACCGAAGTCTATCCGAACAGTTCGGAATGGGAGCCGAGACGAACAAGATTGATCTCGTCTGTGTCGGGATCAAACCATATCAGAAGAAAATCTCCTTCGATATGACATTCGAAATGACCGGCATAGTTTCCGGTAAGCCTGTGAGGACGGTTCTTAATGCTATTAACTTGGCTGAGTGTCAGCAGTCAGATAATGCTGGAGGCAGCCGCCAAAGAATGTATCGGTTTCCACGCGACAAGCGCCGTGAGGCGCGATATTTCTACATCCCACTGCGATAGCTGTGGGTCGCTGACGCGCCTCTAACCACCGCGACAAGCTGCGGAGCATGCGCAGTCGCGGAACGGCGATAGCCAAAGCCTCGTTCAAGTCGTCAGGATGATATGAGAAGCCTGACTCTTCGCAAATAGTCCGAATCTCCGCATTGAAATCCAAGCGCTTATGATGCTTTGGCAGTTAATCGATACAGTTTATTGTTTTCCTCACCATGCTCGGCGAAACCGTGCATGCGTATATATTGACGCCGGCCTTGGCTATCGCCGTTCCGCGACCGCGCAGCTCCACAGCTTGTCGCGGTGGCTGGGGGGAGGCTGTCGAACCCACAGCTATCGCAGTGGGATGTAGCCATATCGCGCCTCACGGCGCTTGTCGCGCGGAAACCGATATGGAACATAATCGCGTCAGAAACGCCCCGGACAGGATAATTTGCCCGGGAGAATTTTAAGGTGTGGAGCAGAACGACAAGGAAAATCGCTATGCTTTTTGCGTAGTCGATCCAGATGATATGCTTCATCGGGAGGTCAGGAGTTGTTGCGGTGGCCGAACACGCGGTCTACGATCAGCGACAAGGCTCCGTCGCCGGTTACGTTGCAGGCTGTGCCGAAGCTGTCCATGGCGATATAGAGCGCTATCATCAGGGCGTTGTCGGCCTCGGAGAAGCCGAGCATTGAGGTGAACAGCCCCAGAGCCGCCATCACTGCGCCTCCGGGCACTCCCGGGGCCGCTATTATCGTGATGCCGAGCATGGCGATGAAGCCGGCGAACATGCCGAGGTCGTAGGTGTGGCCCTGAAGAATCATCAGCGCCAGGGCGCAGGCGACGAGCTTCAGCGCGCTCCCCGACATGTGGATTGTGGCGCAGAGCGGTATTGTGAAATCGGCCACGGCGGGGTCGACCCCCATTTCCTTGGTCTGGCGTAGTGTGACGGGGATTGTCGCTGCCGACGAAGCTGTTCCGAGTGCTGTGAAGTAGGCCGGAAGCATCAGTTTCAGGCATTTGAACGGACTCTTGCGGTCGATGGCGGCTCCGATGAGATACTGAACCACGAGCAGAACAATGTGCATGGCGAAGATGACGCCGATAACTTTGACGAATGTAGTCACTATCGCCACAACCTGGCCGCTGCGCGTCAGATCGGAGAAGATCCCGAAGATATAGAGCGGCAGAAGCGGCACTATGACGTTGCGGATGAGCATGACGATAACCTCGCGGAAGTCTTTCAGCACGTCGCGCAGCGCTGTCGAAGGGATATGGGCCACGCAGAGGCCGAGGATGAAGGCGAGCACGAGCGCCGACGTGACTGTCATCAGCGGAGCTATCGTTATGGTGAAATATGGTTCGAGTGTGGTTGCCGATCCCAGCGCTTCGCTGAAATTGCCCGGGCTGATAATTTTGGGAAAGACTGTGGCGCCGACCCCGTATGACATCAGTCCGGCCAGCATTGTCGCTACATAGGCCAACGCTACGGTGAAGAGCAGCATGCGGCCGGCGCGTTTGCCGATCTCGACGATGGCGGGCGCCACCAGGCCGAGAATGAGCAGCGGAATTATGAACCCTAAAAGCTGTGAGAACAGGGAGTTGAAAGTGACGAACACTCTGATTACAGCGTCGTTAAGCCACGCTCCGGCGGCAATGCCGAGAATCATGGCGATAAAGATTCGGCCAAGCAGGCCTGTACGGATTTTTTTCATGGTGTTCAGGTGGCAGGTTGTATCAGAACGGCCGGCGCCGCTCGAAGGCGTCGATGTAGCTTCCGGGAGTGGCATTGTATATGGCTGTGCCGCGTTCGCGGGCCCAGGGCGCTATGTCGTGGTAGGCGGCGAAGGCTACGGCGAAACTCCCGAGAATCTCATGAAGCCTGACGTCGCGGTATACCGAACTGACGCGCTGCTGCTCGCGCGGGTCTTCTTTATAGAAATGGGGTTGCACCGAAACAACGACGTTGTCGTCGGTGACGTCGAGGGTGCGGAGCCACGAATGGTCGGCCCCGAGAATGTAGATTTCGCGGAATCCGAGCCCTACGCCGATCATAAGGGCCGGAATGAGAACATTCCTCGGGCGCGCCATGGCAAGACGTCGGTCGTAGAGCCATCTGACAAGCTTTCTGAATCCCGAGGCGCCGACCATGTTGAAGTGTTCTGGCGTTACGTTCGTCGGTAGCTCGGGAATGGAGGTGCCGCGCGGAGTGAAGAGCGTCATGGGCCATGTCACCTCTCTGAGCCGGGCGCGCAGGCGATCGACGTTGACATCGCTGCCGGCGCTGAAGAAATGCGGGTCGGCCAAAAGGTAATAGCGCGGTTTCAGGTCGGTGAACTCAGGGGCGTTGGCTGCGAAATTCACCGCCATTGTCGTCGACGAGGCCAGCTCTGAAAGATGACTGTCGATTTCGGCGCGCAGCGACGGGCCGTTTCCCATTATCAGAAGCCGCGTCGGGTCGTCGGCAGGGCTTAATGCCACGGGGCGCGACTGGAGCGCCACCTTGACGAGGGTCTTCAGCGATGCCCCTGTCAGCGATGCCGCGCGGGCTATGCGGTCAGAGATCTTCATCGGAATAGACGTGGGTCGATATATATTCCAGGGTGTCGCGTGGCTCGAGCCCTATGGCGTCGAGCAGCGGACGGGCGTCGACAAGGCTGTCGGAGGTGTCGGCGCAGAGGCGTTCGCGCGCATGGGCTCCCCCGAGAGTGACAATATCGAGCAGCAGGGCCGTGCGACGGGCCTTTTTCAGGCTCATGCGCACGACGCGCTTGTCGTTGATGCGCTTTGCCAGAGCGGCCACGGCATCGTCGACAAGATGGTCGCGTCCGTCGCTGAGCCACCATGCCCCGTTCATGCCGGCCGACATCACGGCCGCACGGCCGACATCGAGGGCGTGAACCATCGAGGCGCGCGCCTTGTTGCCGTCGACGCGCAGATAGATGCCGCGATAGATTGCGTTGACCATATCGCGCCAGCGGCCGGTCATGCCGGTGCCGATCGTCGGCGCGCAGCGCAGCAGGGCGAGCGGTTTTCCCGCGCGGTTGCATGCCTCGCGCAGCCTGTCGGCCCCGAGATCGGCCATGCCGACCGCTACAACGCAATCGGCCTCTTCAGGTTCGGCCGCCTCAGCTGCCGCCTCGCCGACACATATCAGCGCCAGCGGCCCGTCGCCGCTGTCGGCTCGGCGGGCTTCGCTCTCGATAAAGCGGCCGGGAAACGTGTTTGCTCCTTCGACTTTGAACTTCATGACTGCAAAAGTAGCATTTTTCAGTCAAAACAGCTACCTTTGCATCTTAAATCAGCCATTGAGGTCACACACCTATGAAAGAAGCCGCCTTAGATAGGACACTGAAGATCGACGTCGACGCCGTCCTGCGACAGCGTCTGGGACCGCGTGCGCGGTTTATTCCGCGGGCTCTGACGGCGTGGATCAAGGGCCTGATATGTCAGGACGGCCTCAACAAACTGCTGACCGACAATGGTGACAAGCGCGACAGCGCGTTCTGCCGCGGCATACTCCACGACCTCAATGCCTCCTACCGCGTTATCGGGCGCGGAAATCTGCCCGCTCCTGCCGACCGGCGTGTCATTTACGTGTCGAATCATCCTCTGGGAGCTCTCGACGGCATTGCCATCATCGACATGATAGCCGCCCATCATGGCTGCGAGCCATATTTCGTTGTCAACGACCTGCTCAGCGTTCTGTCGCCGTTAGACGGAGTTTTCGTGCCCGTCAACAAATTCGGCGCCCAGTCGCGCACGGCGACCGCGCGCTTTGTCGAGGCCTTCGACAGCGCCCGCCCTGTCATAGTTTTCCCCTCGGGGCTTGTCTCGCGCAAAGGAGCGGGCGGAGTTATCCGAGATCTGCAATGGCATAAAATGTTTGTCAATAAAAGCATTGCGTCGAAGCGCGATGTTGTGCCGCTCTTTTTTAGTGGCAATAATTCGACATTTTTTTATAACTTTGCAAAGTTTAGAACAAAACTTGGTCTGAAATTCAATTTTGAAATGTTGCTCCTGCCCAGAGAAGTGTTCCGATGCCGCGACTGCAACTTCGACATCCATGTCGGAGAGCGCATCGCCTACAGCTCTTTTTCAGGCGGGCAGCAGGCCGACGACGAAGCGCAGAAGGTCTGCGATACAGTCTACAGTCTCAATAACCCAACACATAGTCGATAGCCCCTACATTGTATGGACGAGAAGATTATTGATGAAATACCTGTCGAGGCCCTCAAGGCCGAGCTGACGCCCGAACGGCGCCTGCGCTCAACCAACAAGGGCGGCAACGAAATATATGTCGTCGACGGCCGGGAAGCCCCGAACGTCATGCGCGAGATCGGACGTCTGCGCGAGATAGCATTCCGTTCGGCCGGAGGGGGCACCGGAAAAGCCTGTGATATCGACGACTTCGATGTCATGGATCCCCCCTGCCGCCAGCTCCTTGTGTGGGATCCCGAAAACAACCTCATTCTCGGAGGCTACAGATTCATCACCGGACGCGACGTCAGGATGGTCAACGGGCAGCCGCGCATAGCGACCAGCCACATGTTTGACTTTTCGCAGCGCTTCATCGACGAGTTCCTGCCGAACACTCTCGAGCTCGGCCGCTCGTTCGTCAGGGTAGGCTATCAGTCGTCGAAGGCCGAGGCGAAGACTATCTACGCCCTCGACAATCTATGGGACGGACTTGGTGCTCTGGCAGTCATCGATCCAGAAATCAAATATCTTTTCGGAAAGGTCACGATGTATCCCGACTACGGGCCCGAAGCGCGAAACATGATCTTATATTTCCTCAACAAATATTTCCCCGATCCCGACAGGCTTGTGAGGCCTTTCCGCCCGCTGGAGACCAACACCGACACCGCCGCCATGGAGCGCATATTCACCGGCGGCAGCTTCCGCGAGGACTATCGGATTCTCAACAAGCACGTGCGCGATCTCGGCTGCAACATACCGCCGCTGGTCAATGCCTATATGTCGCTGTCGCCCACGATGCGCATGTTCGGAACAGCCATCAACGACGAGTTCGGCGACGTCGAGGAAAGCGGAATATTCTTTGCCATCAGCGAAATCTTCGACGAGAAGAAAAAACGCCATCTCGGCACGTTCGTGCCCGAGGAAGGCGATAACCTCATGCGTTTCTTCGGACGCTAACCAATTCAGTCTGTCAGTCAAATGGCTCGAAACCGCAAACCGCTCCCGACGCTGGAGCATATCGCCGTCAGCGGTGTCGCCGCCGAAGGCAACGCCATAGCCCGGGTCGAAGGGCTCCCCGTCATATTCATCCCTTTCGGCGCCCCCGGAGATATTGTCACCGTCAAGCTCGACCGAAAGAAAGGCTCGTGGGCCCAGGGCCATATTGTGGCTCTCGAACAGCCCTCGGAACTTCGCCGCGAGCCGTTCTGCGAGCATTTCGGAACATGCGGAGGCTGTCGTTGGCAGCACCTGCCTTATGAATTCCAGCTCCGGTGCAAGCAGCAGCAGGTTGTCGACGCTCTTGAGCGCATAGCCAAAGTCGGGCTTCCGCCTGTCTCGCCGATTATCGGCTCGGAGTCCGTTACGGAATACCGCAACAAGATGGAATATACGTTCAGCAACAAGTCGTGGCTCACCCCCGAGCAGCTTGCCTCGGCCGAGACTTTCGGTAACCGCGACGCTGCCGGATTCCATATTCCGGGCGCTTTCGACAAGGTGCTCGACATCAACAGATGCCATCTTCAGGAAGATTTCTCGAACCGCGTGCGTCTCGCCGTCAAGGCTCTTGCCCGCGAGAAAGGCTATACGTTCTACGACCTGAGAAACCACACCGGTCTGCTGCGCACTATGATGGTGCGCACAGCCTCGACAGGCCAGAAGATGGTGCTGATGGTTTTCGGCGAAGAGAACCGCGAGGCCATAACCGACGTCATGGAGATGCTGCGCCGCGACTTTTCCGAGATAACGTCGCTGCTCTGTTGCGTCAACCTCAAGCTCAACGACACTTTCGCCGACCAGACAATCGAGGTGTGGTCAGGCGAACCGTTCATCGAAGAGGCTATGGAGGATCTGCGCTTTCGCGTAGGCCCGAAATCGTTCTATCAGACCAACTCGCGTCAGGCCTACCGGCTCTACAGCGTAGTGCGCGACTTTGCCGCCCTCAGGGGGGACGAGCTTGTCTATGACCTTTACACCGGAACAGGAACGATCGCCTGTTTCCTCGCCCGATCGGCCCGAAAGGTCGTCGGAATCGAATATGTGCCCGAAGCTATCAGCGACGCTAAGGTTAACGCCGCCGTCAACGGGCTGACCGACAAGACGTTGTTCTTTGCCGGCGACATGAAAGATGTGCTCACCGATGAGTTTGTCAGCACCCACGGCCGTCCTGAGGTCATGGTAGTCGATCCGCCGCGTGCGGGAATGCATCCCGATGTCGTCGAGGTCATCAAGAGGGCCGCTCCCGCCCGTCTTGTCTATGTCAGCTGCAATCCGGCCACTCAGGCGCGCGATCTCGCCCTGCTCGACAGCCATTACCGCGTAGAGCGCGTGCAGCCTGTCGATATGTTCCCCCATACGGCCCATGTCGAGAACGTCGTTCTTCTTTCTCGGCGGTCGTAACTTTTATAATTCTAATAATTTTTATAAGATTTCTAATTTCTAATTCTCTAAGAACTGTCGCGTCAGCCCGACGGCCTTTTCAAAGGCTTTCTCCTGTCCGGCAACCGTTATGAAGAGATGACAGGCCTCAGGGAATTCGATGCGCCGGACTCTGCTTCCGAGGCGTTCTGCGAATTCTATCCCCTGATCCCGCAATATGTCGTGTCCGGCGGCGACAAGCAGTGTCGGCGGCAGTCGCTCCAGGTCGCTGTCGCTGCAAAGGGCCACACTGACAGCGGGATTCCGCGGATTTTCTCCGGCGAGATAGGCACGGTTGAAGGTTTCCATGATTTCGGAGTCGAGTCCATATCCTTTGCCGAAGCGGTTCCACGAGTCAGAGCCGTCGGTATATGCTTTAGTGACGGGATAGAACAGAATCAGGGCGTTAAGCAATCCCTTGCATTCCGGCGCGAGGGCTGTGGCGATGGCGAGGTTTCCGCCCGAGCTGTCCCCTCCGATAGCGATGCGGTCCGGGTCGATTCCGAGTGAATCGCAACGCGAACTGACAAACTTCAGGCTTTCGATGCAGTCGTTCAGCCCGGCCGGAAACGGGTTTTCGGGAGCAAGCCTGTAGTCGACGGCTATAACCTTGATATTTCCGCCCGAGGCGACGGCGCCGCAGAAGTGCGCGCAGCTGTTGAGGCTTCCGAAAGTCCATCCGCCGCCATGGAGGTATATCAGCGCCGGCAACGGCTTTCTGCCGGATGTTTTCGGCTCATAGATTCTCAGACGGCCGGTCATCTGCCTGACTTCGACATTCTCCGGCAGCGGCGGAGGCGTATTCCGTGAGTTCCTGACAGCCTCAAGGTCAGAAAGATTTCCGCCGATGGCTTTGATTATTGCCTCAGACTGGATATGCTGTAGATTTTCCGGCATATTGCTCAGAAAGGCTGAGGCCTCGTTCTTCATAATGAGGTCGTCTGACTCTCCGGCCCGGAGCGCCGGGGAGGATGAAGCGAGGATTGTCGCGGAAAGCAAGATATGGACGAATTTCATGTCGGGTTCTGTTATTATGCCCGCAAAGATATGGAAAAAAATGACAGCGGGATGAGTCAGAGGCTCATCCCGCTGCAAAAACATGTCAGGAGTTGTTAATTCTTGAATATGAGATCGTCGTTGGCTTCGTCGATAATGATCGGGTGGTCTTTGTCGACTTTCTGGGCCAGGATGTCTTTCGACAGACGGTTGAGGACAAGGCGGTGGATGACACGCTTGACGGGACGTGCGCCGAACTCGGGATCGTAGCCTTCCTTGGCGAGCAGTTTCAGGGCTGCCGGAGTGACTTCGAGGGTGACACCGTTTTTAGCGAGCATTTTCTTGACGGAATTGATCTGCAGCCCGACGATCTCTTCGATCTCACGCTCGTTTAGCGGAGTGAACATGATAGTCTCGTCGATACGGTTGAGGAACTCCGGCCTGATAGTCTGTTTGAGCATCTCAAGCACTTCGCCTTTGGTCTTCTCGACAACCTCGTCGTGGTTTTCGGGCGTCATCCTGGCGAAGTTTTCGCGGATGACGCTGCTGCCCATGTTCGAGGTCATGATTATGATAGTGTTCTTGAAATTGACCATGCGCCCCTTGTTGTCGGTCAGACGTCCGTCGTCGAGCACCTGAAGCAGAATGTTGAACACGTCGGGGTGGGCCTTCTCGATTTCGTCGAACAGCACGACGGAGTAGGGCTTGCGGCGCACAGCCTCGGTCAGCTGGCCCCCCTCGTCGTATCCGACATATCCCGGAGGCGCTCCGACAAGGCGTGACACGGTGTGCTTCTCCTGATACTCGCTCATGTCGATACGGGTCATCATGTTTTCGTCGTCGAAGAGGTATTCGGCCAAAGCCTTGGCGAGCTCGGTCTTGCCGACACCGGTTGTTCCGAGGAAGATGAAAGAGCCTATCGGGCGGCGCGGATCGTTGAGGCCCGCACGCGAGCGGCGGACGGCGTCGGCGATCGCGGCAATGGCTTCCTGCTGTCCGATAACGCGCTTGTGGAGCTCGTCTTCGAGATGGAGCAGCTTGTCTTTTTCGCTCTGAACCATCTTGTTGACGGGGATGCCTGTCCATCGCGATACGATGTCGGCGATGTCTTCCGAGTCGACCTCTTCCTTGATGAGGGCCTTGTCGCCCTGCATCATCCTGAGCTGCTCCTGAATGTCGGCGTTCTCCTTCTCTTTCGACTGGATGCTGCTGTAGCGGATTTCGGCGACCTTGGCGTAGTCTCCTTCGCGTTCGGCGCGTTCTGCTTCGAAGTTGAGCTGCTCGATGTCGATCTTGTTCTGCTGAATCTTGTCGATAAGCCCCTTCTGGGCTTTCCATTCCGAAGTATACTGCTTCTCTTCCTCGCGCATGTCGGCCAGCTCGCGCTCTATCTCATTGAGCTTGGCGGAGTCGCCCTCGCGCTTGATGGCCTCGCGCTCGATCTCTTTCTGGGCGATCAGGCGGGTTATCTCGTCGAGAGCCTGAGGCACGCTGTCCATCTCAAGGCGCAGCTTCGAGGCGGCCTCGTCGATGAGGTCGATAGCCTTGTCGGGGAGAAAGCGGTCGGTTATATATCGCTCGGAGAGGGTAACGGCAGCGATAATCGCTTCGTCGCGGATGCGCACTTTGTGGTGGTTCTCGTAGCGCTCTTTAAGTCCGCGCAGAATTGCGATGGCGCTGGCCTCGTCGGGCTCGTTGACCATCACTTTCTGGAAACGGCGCTCGAGAGCTTTGTCTTTTTCGAAATATTTCTGGTATTCATCGAGAGTGGTGGCGCCTATCGAGCGGAGCTCGCCGCGGGCCAGGGCCGGTTTGAGGATATTGGCCGCGTCCATGGCGCCTTCCCCTTTGCCGGCGCCGACGAGGGTGTGGATCTCGTCGATGAAGAGAATAATTTCGCCGTCGCTCTGGGTGACCTCGTTGACGATGGCTTTCAGGCGTTCCTCAAACTCGCCTTTATATTTGGCGCCTGCGACCAGCGCGCCCATGTCGAGCGAGAAAATCTGCTTTGAGCGCAGGTTCTCGGGAACGTCGCCGCGCACAATGCGCTGCGCAAGCCCTTCGGCGATAGCGGTCTTACCTGTGCCCGGCTCGCCGATCAGCATCGGATTGTTCTTTGTGCGGCGGCTCAGAATCTGGAGCACACGGCGAATCTCGTCGTCGCGTCCGATAACGGGGTCGAGTTTGCCCTGACGGGCACGCTCGTTGAGGTTGATGGCATATTTCGACAGAGCGTCGTAGGTGTCTTCGGCGCTCTGGTCAGAGGCTGTTTTTCCTTTGCGCATCTCGTCAATGGCTGCCTGCATTTCGCGGGCGTTCAGTCCGGCGTCTTTCAGGATTGTCGATGCCGGAGAGTTGATCTCGAAGATTGCCATGAGCATGGCTTCGAGCGTTACGTAGCGGTCGCCCATCTTTTTGGCGATGTCGAGCGATTTCTGAAGCACGTCGTTGGCCGTGCGGCTCAGATAGGGCTCGGCTCCGCTCACTTTCGGCAGCGATGCGATTTCGCTGTCGATGGCCTGATTGACCATGGCAGTATTGGCGCCGACTTTTGCAAAAATGAAATTTATGAGTGACTCTCCCTCGCTCATAACTCCTTTCAGGAGATGGACAGGCTCGACAGCCTGCTGGCCGGCGGAACGCGTCAGTTCGACAGCCTTCTGGATCGCCTCCTGAGATTTAATAGTGAAATTGTTGAAATTCATATCGCTGAATTACTTGTTTTTCTTTCACTATTGAAACAAATGTCGTGCCAATTAAGTTTTCACGCCTTTTTGGCAGATTCGGAAAATCCCGGGCTCAGACGGCGGCAGTTATCTGCTGACGCGGACAAGGCTCATAAAGTTGTTGTTTATCGACCCTTCCCCAGGAGTGCTTCTGTCGAAATAAAGGTTCTCGTCCTTCTTGGTGAATTCAAACGTGAAGTTGTTGCAGCTGACGCTGACGGTGGTTCCGTCGATAGTGTCATCGATCTTATATGTTCCCTTTACCTTGACCGGTTCGGCGTAGGCACGATACCAGTCGGAAGTGCAGTAGCAGACTCCGTTGCGCTTAAATTCTATCGTCATGTCGGTTCCGAGACCTGCCGCGTTGCCGCATCCGCTGTAGGTCTGCCCCACGAGCAGATAGTTCTTTACGCTGTCGTCGCCGAGAAGCAGCTCGTCGGCCCGTGTGTCAAAGGCGTGGAAAAGGCATATTGCCAGCACTGAGATCCAGGTAATAAGTTTCATGCCGTTAGATGGTTAAGGTTGCTTTTCAGCTGTAAAATTAATAAATCCAATCGACAAAACCGACATATCAGAACCGATCATGATAGATAAAAGCGGCGCCCCGCGGCGCGATGGCTGCGGGGCGCGGTATGCGGTTTCGGGTTTCGGCTCAGGCCTGGGGCTCTTCAACGCCGGCGAGTTCGGGGTCGATCATTATTCGGCCGCAGTATTCGCAGACGATGACTTTCTTGCGCATCTTTATCTCGGCCTGTTTCTGAGGCGGAATGCGGTTGAAGCATCCGCCGCAGGCGCTACGCTGGATATAGACGATGCCGAGACCGTTGCGGGCGTTCTTGCGGATGCGTTTGAAAGCTGTCAGGGTGCGGGCGTCGATCTTGGTCTCGAGTTCTTTGGCCTTCGTGCGAAGGAGTTCTTCGTCCTGACGGGTCTCGCTGACGATCTCGTCGAGCTCGGTCTTCTTCTCGCCGAGAACGTGCTCGCGGTCGGCGAGGGTTTCTTCGGTCGCGGCTATCTCTGTGGTCTTGGCGTCGATCAGACGGGCGTTCTCGTTGAGGTGTTTCTCGCTGAGCTCGATTTCGAGCGTCTGATACTCGATCTCTTTGCTGAGCAGGTCGAATTCGCGGTTGTTGCGCACGTTGTCGAGCTGTTCGCGGTATTTGGCGATCTTTGTCTGCGATTCGTTGATCTTCTCTTTCTCGGCAGCGGTTTTCTGCTTCAGATCGGCGATTTCGCGGCGGTAGTTCTCGATTCGGGTGTGGAGACCTTCGATATTATCTTCGAGGTCGCGCACTTCGAGGGGAAGTTCGCCGCGGATTGTCTTGATGCGGTCGATCTGCGAAAGGATTGTCTGAAGCTCATAGAGCGATTTAAGACGCTGTTCTACGCTGAGGGTTTCGGGCTTTTGGGTTTCGGTAGCCATATCTGTTGTTGTTGATTACATATAAACGATGGGCGACTGTTCGGTTTCGCTCATACAGGCTGCAAAGTTAGGAAATTTTTTCGTAATAACCTCACAGAGCAAGCTTTTGGCACACTGTTCGGTGGAGTAGTGGGAGAGATCGACAAGAAATATGTCGTCGGCCCGGTCGACAAACGTGTGGTGTTTGATGTCGGAGGTAATGTAGGCCTGTGCTCCGGCGTCGATGGCGTTGTCGATGAAGTCGTCACCGGCGCCTGTGGTTATTGCCACGCGGGTTATTGCGATTGCGCCTGACGGGCGCGAACAGCGGGCCGTCGAGGTGTTGCAGGCTTTCTTTGCTTCGGCGACGAGAGTTTCGGGTGTCAGTTGGGCTTCAGTGTCGCCGACAATGCCGAATCCGGCTTCGGGGAAGCGTGGATCGGGAGCCAGCACTTCGACATTGCGGAGGTTCAGTGTCTTGGCGACGGCCCATGATAGCCCTCCGCGGCAGCTGTCGAGTGGGGTGTGGCACGAGTATATCGCCAAGCCTTCGAGCAGTGCGAGCATTGCCGCGCGCTCGACGCGCGATGATCCGCATAGATGTTTCAGACCGTGGAACAGGAGCGGATGGTGGGCCACAATGAGATTGCAGCCGCGCTGCCGGGCTTCGGCCACGATCTCTTCGGTGACATCTACGCAGGTAAGAACGCCCTTACATTCCCGGGTGCCGTCGGGGCGCACCTGCCACCCCGAGTTGTCCCATTTCTCCTGAAGGGAGAGCGGGGCGAACTCTTCGATGGCTGCGGCTATGTCGTTGAGGGTCGGAGTCATTCTTTGTCGAGCGGACGGAGGTCGATGTGAAGCTCGTCGAGCTGGCTCTGATCTATTTCAGAGGGGGCGTCGATCATCATGTCGCGGCCCGAATTGTTCTTCGGGAAGGCGATGGTGTCGCGTATGCTGTCGAGTCCGGCGAGAATCGACACCCAGCGGTCGAAACCGAAAGCGAGGCCTCCGTGAGGGGGTGCGCCATATTTGAAGGCGTTCATCAGGAAGCCGAATTTATATTGCGCCTCTTCTTCGCTGAGGCCGAGCAGGCGGAACATTTTGTCCTGAAGCTTCGAATCGTGGATACGAATCGAGCCGCCGCCGAGTTCGGTTCCGTTGACAACCATGTCGTAGGCTGTGGCGCGCACGCTGCCGGTGTCGCTGTCGAGCTTGTCGATGTCGTCGGGGTTGGGCGAGGTGAAGGGGTGATGCATGGCGTAGTAACGCTGCGTTTCGTCGTCCCATTCGAACAGCGGGAAGTCGATGACCCAGAGGCAAGAGAAGTTCTGCGGGTCGCGCAGTCCGAGACGTGATCCCATCTCAAGGCGCAGCTCGCCGAGAGCCTTGCGGGTCTTGGCGGTGTCGCCGGCGAGAATGAGCATGAGGTCGCCGGGATTCATGGCGGCGCGCTCGGCCCATGCGGCAAGCTGTTCGTCGGTGAAGAACTTTCCGACAGAGCTCTTGAACGAGCCGTCGGCCTCGCGTTTGACCCACATCATGCCCTTGGCGCCGATCTGCGGGCGCTTGACCCATTCGGTCAGCTGGTCGAGCTGCTTGCGGGTATATCCGGCGCATCCCGGGGCCACGATGGCTCCGACATACTGGGCGTCGTCCATGACGGCGAAGCCGCTCCCTTCGGTGAGGTCTTTGAGTTCGACAAAAGTCATTCCGAAGCGGGTGTCGGGCTTGTCGGAACCGTAAAGACGCATGGCGTCGGCCCACGTCATGCGCGGGAACGGGTCGGTGAAGTCGATGTCTTTGACATACTTGAATATATGTTTGACAAGACCCTCGAACATCTGAAGAACGTCTTCCTGCTCGACGAACGACATCTCGCAGTCGATCTGGGTGAACTCGGGCTGGCGGTCGGCGCGCAGATCTTCGTCGCGGAAACACTTGACGATCTGGAAATAACGGTCGAAGCCGCTGACCATCAGAAGCTGCTTGAAGGTCTGGGGTGACTGGGGCAGGGCATAGAACTGGCCCGGATTCATGCGCGAGGGAACGACGAAGTCGCGTGCGCCCTCGGGGGTCGACTTTATGAGCACCGGGGTCTCGACCTCGAGGAAGCCTTTCGAGTCGAGATAGCGCCTGATCTCGAAGGCCATGCGGTGGCGCAGCTCGAGATTGCGGCGGACGGCGCCGCGGCGCAGGTCGAGATAGCGGTATTTCATGCGCAGGTCATCGCCGCCGTCAGTGTCGTCTTCGATGGTGAAAGGGGGAACGTCGCTGACATTCAGAACCTTGAGGCTGTCGGCGATGATCTCGATGTCGCCGGTGGGAATTTTGGGATTTTTCGACGAGCGTTCGGCTACGGTTCCCGTGACCTGAACGACAAACTCGCGCCCGAGGCGGTCGGCTTCGTCGTGGAGAGCGGCGTCTTTCTCGTTGTTGAAGACAACCTGTGTTATTCCGTAGCGGTCGCGGAGGTCTATGAAGGTCATTCCTCCCATCTTTCGGGAGCGCTGGACCCAACCGGCGAGGGTCACGCGGTTTCCGGCGTCGCTCAGACGCAGTTCGCCGCATGTGTTAGTTCGATACATAGCGATATATGACGATGAAAAATGGTTTGTTATTCTAACCCGCAAAGATAGCAATTTTCGGCGAGTTGTGCAATAACCGTTTCCGGGGCGCAGCAGAGGGCGATAAAAGCGGGGCGGCAACGCTCCCTGATGGGGAATGTTGCCGCCCTGGTGGGGTTGTTGCCGGCCTGAGGGTCACATGTCTTCGGTCGGGTCGAAGCTTTCGATGGCCGATATGTCGAGCTCGTCGTCGTTATAGTCTGTCGAGCCGTAGAAATCCTCGTCCATGTCGTCGATGGGGGCGGCGGTTTTCTTGTCGGCTTTCTCGCTGAGGTCGGCGAACGATTTCAGGTCGGTGTGTTCTGCGGGAGGATTGCCTTCAGAACGCGACACTACCGGATCCATCAGATGGCTTCCGGGCTCGGTGGCCTTGAGCTCAATGAAAAACGAGCGGTCAGTCAGGTAGTCGAAGGTGAAAATCAGGCGCTGCCCTTCGTCTTCGATGAAATCGGTCAACGGCGTTTCGTCCATAAGGTAGAAGTCTTTGTCGGCGTCGGTATTCATGTCTTCGAGGGTTATTTCCTGCTCCTTTTCCCAGTTGTTGTCACAGATGAAGAAAGAAGACAGTTGGCTTTTGTCGTAACCCACGCTGTCGAGAATTGCGTTGCGCAGGATAAGAAAGCTGGCGTCGGCGTCGATTTTAATTTCACGCATGAAGTTGTCGACTTCATCGGATACGAGCCTGAAAGTGTAGATCATTGTTCGGTGTTTGCGTTAGAAGGTATGATAGGGAGAGAATATTCGCGTGCAGATTTATTTTCAGAGATATTGGGCGTAGTCGACGTTGCGCATGTCGCCGCTGCGGTTGAACTCGTTGTGGAATGCCAGGGCGGCTTCGAGACGGTGGGGTGTCTGGCCCGGACGTCCGATCTTGAGGTATTCGCGCAGCAGGTCGCGGTACATCGGGTGAGCGGCGTGTTCGATGATCTCGTGGGCGCGCTCTACGGGGTCTTTTCCGCGGAGGTCGGCGACACCCTGATCGGTGATGATGATGTCGACTGAATGTTCAGAATGGTCGACATGGCTGACCATGGGAACGATGTTCGAGATCTTGCCCTCTTTCGTTATCGAGGGGCACGAGAAGATCGAGATATAGCCGTTGCGGGTGAAGTCGCCCGAGCCGCCGATGCCGTTCATCATCTTGATTCCGGTGATGTGGGTCGAGTTGACGTTGCCGAAGATGTCGGCCTCGATGGCTGTGTTCATCGAGATGATGCCCAGACGGCGTGCGATTTCCGGAGAGTTGGAGATTTCGGCCGGACGGATGATGACTTTGTCGCGGAAGAAGTCGATGTTGTTGAAGAATTCTTCTTCGGTCTTGTTGCTCAGCGTCAGGGCGCAGGTCGAGCCGAAGCGGCATTTGCCCTGCTTCATCAGCTCGATGACTGAATCCTGAATAACTTCGGTATACATTTCGAAGGCCGGAATGATAGTGGAGTCGGCCAGACCGAAGAGAACTGCGTTGGCTACGTTACCTACGCCGCTCTGAATCGGCAGGAATGTCTTCGGAATGCGGCCCTGCTTGACTTCGTTCTCAAGGAACTCGCAGACGTTGTGGCCGATGCGGGCGGTAGTCTCGTCGGGAGCGGTGAACGACTTGGCATTGTCGTAGTCGTCGCTGTGGACAACGCCGACGATCTTCTTGGGGTCGACCTGAAGAGTTGTCGAGCCGATGCGGTCCGATGGTTTGTAAATCGGAATCTCGCGGCGATAGGGAGGATCGAGCGGCATATATATGTCGTGGACGCCGTTGAGGCCGGCGGGCAGTTTCTCGTTTTTCTCAATAATGATTTTCTTTGCCAGTTTGGCATAGGTCGGAATGTTGCCGACTCCCATTCCGAGAACAAGTTCGCCGTTGTCCTTGATGTCGGCGACCTCGATGATGGCTGTGTCGATTTCGCCGAAGAAGCCATAGCGGACTTTCTGGGCCATCTCGCTCAGGTGGAGGTCGCAGTAGTGGGTGTCGTGGGCGTTGATGCGCTTGCGCAGGTCGGGAATGTTCTGATAGGGCGCGCGGCGGTTGATGGCGTTGGCGCGGGCCAGAACGCCGTCGGCGCGGTCAGAGGTTGATGCGCCCGTGTAGAGGTTGATTTTGAACGGGCGTCCGGCCTCGTGCTCTTCGATGGCACGTTCGGCGATAGCTTCGGGCACTTCTTTAGGCGCGCCCGGAGGTGTGAACCCCGAGAAGCCTACGTTGTCACCATTATTAATAAGGTTTGCCGCTTCGCGGCGTGTGATAACAGGAAACTTCATTGGTTTTAGGTTTTGTTACACTTGTGTCTGTCGATGGTATTTCTATCGTTTTTTGTAATTTTGCGGCAAATATAGTCAATATTCATTTTCCCGACAAGATTTTTTTGTCACAAGATTGCTCATGAAAGAAATAAACGGGCCCCGGAAGCTCTATATAGAGACTTACGGCTGTCAGATGAATGTCGCTGACAGCGAAGTCGTTGCCGCCGTAATGGCTACGGCGGGATATGAAACGGCCGACAGCGTCGACGAAGCCGATGCGGTTTTGCTAAACACTTGCTCGATACGCGACAACGCTGAGCAGAAGATTTTCGGCCGCCTTCAGGCTCTCAATGCACTGCGTCGCCGTCGCGGGGGACATCTTATAATAGGTGTGATCGGCTGCATGGCTGAGCGCGTCCGCGAAGAACTTATCTCGGAGCATGGGGTCAATCTCGTGGCGGGCCCCGATGCCTATCTCGATCTGCCCGCTCTGTTCGGAGCTGCCGAGGCGGGCCATGAGGCGATCAATGTCGAGCTGAGTACTACCCAGACCTATCGCGATATAATTCCGGCCCGCATAACCGGAAACCGTGTCAGCGGTTTCGTCAGCATAATGCGTGGCTGCAATAACTTTTGCAGCTACTGTATTGTCCCTTATACCCGCGGCCGCGAGCGTTCGCGCGAGCCGCGAAGCATTCTCGCCGAGGTCGAAGACCTCCGCAGCCGTGGCTTCAGGGAGGTCACTCTGCTGGGACAGAATGTCAACTCCTACAGATTCGGCGATATGGATTTCGCAGCCCTGCTGTCGGCTGTGGCCGAGGCGGCTCCCGATATGAGAGTCCGTTTCACTACGTCGCATCCCAAAGATATGACCGACAGGATTATCGCTGCGATAGCCGCCCACCGGAACATCTGCCGCCATGTCCACCTGCCGGTTCAGAGCGGTTCCGACAAGGTTCTGAAGGCAATGAACCGCAAATATACCCGCCGCTGGTATCTCGACCGCGTCGAGGCCCTGCGCAGTGCTATTCCCGAGATTTCGGTCACAACGGATCTTTTCACCGGATTCCACGATGAGAGCGAAGAGGACTTTCTCGAAACACTGTCGCTCATGCGTGAGGTCGGTTTCGACTCGGCTTTCATGTTCAAATACAGCGAACGACCCGGAACACTGGCTTCGCGGACTATGCCCGACAACGTTCCTGAAGATGTCAAGATCGAACGCCTGAACCGTATGATAGCCCTGCAGGGAGAGCTGTCGCTGGAGTCGAACCGCCGCGATATCGGGCGCAGCTTCGAGGTTCTTATAGAAGGAGTCTCGAAGCGCAGCAAAGACCAGTTCGTCGGGCGGACGTCTCAGAACAAGACCGTGGTTTTCGACCGTCGGCCCGGACTTGCCATAGGATCGACAGCCGATGTTGTCATCGACGACGCCACACAGGCTACGCTGCTGGGGCATATAGCCGACCCTGAGGACACTCGCAAATAAAATTTGCCACAGCGGGCGTCATTGCTTATCTTTGCAGAGTTTTTCTAACGACCTACAAACTCATCAGATTGAGGAGTTCTCAATATATCATCATTATTGCGCTGATTATAACTGCTTTCTCTGTCTTCGGAAACAGTCCTTTAAGCAGCAGTGCTCCTGCGCCGGCCGCGACAATCGCCAAAACCGATTCGCTGCTCGCGCGCTATTCTGATGTAGCCGACAGTTCGGCGCTGACAGAAATTCTCTCGCGCAAAGCCTTATCCGACACTCTGACTAACGATTCGACGGCCGGCGATTCGGTGGCCGCTGACACCGTCGCCCTGCGCCGACACCGTCGCACGCGCTTGAGCCGGCGCCGCATCGAGGCTGAGCCTCCGTCGGGGAAGCGCATCAACCGCTCGAAAGTCGACCTCGACAATCCGGTCGAATTCTCGGCCACAGACTCAATGGTTCTCGTCGGGACAAATCAGGCGCGTATGTTCGGCCCGTCGGAGGTGACCTACGGCGACATAAACCTCAAAGCCAACGTCATCGAGATGGACACGCGCGACAATACCGTCTATGCCACCGGCGTTCAGGATTCGGTCGGAGAGGTTGCCGGCTCTCCCGTGTTCACCGATGGCGGAGAGAGCTATGAATCGTCGACAATGCGATATAACTTCAAGACGGAAAAAGGCTTCATAACCAATGTCATAACGCAGCAGGGGGAAGGCTATCTCACAGGCGGTCGCACAAAGAAAATCGACAAGAACACCTTCTTTGTCGAAAATGGCCGCTACACGACCTGCGACGATCATGAATGCCCCCACTTCTATCTCCAGCTCACCCGCGCCAAAGTGCGCCCGGGCAAGGATGTTGTCAGCGGCCCCGCCTATATGGTTCTGGCCGGACTTCCGTTGCCGCTTGCCGTTCCGTTCGGCTATTTCCCTTTCAGCGACAAATATTCGTCGGGCATAATCTTCCCGACATTCGGCGAAGACTATCGCCGGGGCTTTTATATAAGCGACGGCGGATATTATCTGGCTCTGAGCGACCAGATGGATCTGGCTCTTACGGGAGAGGTCTATACCAAAGGGTCGTGGGGCCTGCAGGCGCGTTCGAACTATGTCAGGCGCTATAAGTTCAGCGGTTCGTTCGATATAAGCTATCTCAAGACGGTTCTCGGCGACAAGGGAATGGCCGATTATTCCAAGCAGACCAACTTTCAGGTTCTCTGGAACCACACTCAGGACCCCAAGGCGAATCCCAACCTGAATTTCTCGGCGAGCGTCAACTACACCACGAGCGGATATTCGCGCAACGATCTCAACAGCTACTATTCGAGCGCTTTCACCGAAAATACGAAATCGAGCTCGATAAACCTGACCTACCGCCTGCCCGGAACCAAATGGTCGTTCTCGGCCAACGCGTCGATTGCCCAGCGCAGTCAGGACTCGACGCTGTCGGTTTCTTTCCCAAACATAACCGTTTCGCTGGGTCAGGTCGCTCCGTTCAAGCGCAAACATGCCGTAGGCGCCGAGCGATGGTATGAGAAAATCAAGCTGAGCTATCAGGGCGTTTTCAACAACTCCCTGACAGCGACCCAGAACCAGTTTTTCAAGAAAAGCCTGATCAAGGACTGGCGCAACGGAATGAAGCACACGGTGCCGATCTCGGCCACGTTCGCCCTGCTGAACTATATCAACGTAACGCCGGCGGTGACGCTCAACGACAGGATGTATACGTCGAAAGTGCGCCGCCAGTGGGATCCGAACCTGTCGGCCGAGGTGTGCGACACAACCTACAGCTTCTATAACGTATGGGATTTCAACGCATCGCTGTCGCTCGACACCAAGATCTACGGTTTCTATAAGCCGCTGAAGATTTTCGGCGATAAAGTGAAGATGATCCGCCATGTCATAACGCCGACGATAACTTTCAGCGGTGCGCCCGACTTCGGATCGTCGTTTTTCGGCTATTACGGCCACTACGACCGCCCGATGGCCGACGGAACCGTGCAGCGGCAGACCTATTCATATTTCCCGAATGCTCTCTTCGGAACCCCCTCGCAGGGAAAGTCGGGAACCCTCAGCGTTTCTCTGGCCAACAATCTCGAGATGAAGGTCAAGAGCGACAACGACTCGACGGGAGAGAAGCGAATTTCCCTTATCGAGAATTTCACAATCGGCCAGAGCTACAATTTCGCTGCCGACTCGCTGAACTGGAGCAATATCAACACGTCGATAATGCTCCGCCTGGCGAAGAACTTCAATCTCAATCTGGCGGCGACATGGGACGTCTACACCTATCAGCTCAATTCGGCCGGCAATCCCGTGCGCGTCAATATCCCGCGCTGGAAAGCAGGTAAAGGGTGGGGGCGTCTGTCGAGCACAGGCACGTCGTTCAGCTATACATTCAACAACGACACGTTCAAGCGAAAGAAGAACAACGACAAGAAGACCGATGCTGCAGAGCAGTTCGCTGAAGACACGTCGGACTTCGATACCGCGACGCCGAACAACAGCGACAGTGACGACGGCAGCGGTCAGATGGCGTTCCGGCGCGACGGCTACATGAAATGGGAGGTGCCGTGGAGCCTGACGCTGAACTACAGCGTCAACTACGGCTACGGAGCCTTCGACTACGATAAACTGGAGTATAAAGGCAAAATAACGCAGAACCTGTCGCTGTCGGGAAGCATCCGTCCCACGTCGAACTGGAATTTCAGTTTCTCGGCGTCGTATAATTTCGACACCCACAAGCTTGCCTACATGAACTGCAACATCTCGCGCGACCTTCACTGTTTTATAATGAGCGCGAGCTTCGTGCCCGTAGGCCCCTATAAAAGCTATTCGTTCAATATCGCCGTCAAGTCGTCGCTGCTAAGCGATCTGAAATACGACAAGCGCTCGTCGATCTCCAACGGCGTTACCTGGTATTGATTATTTTCCCTGTCGTTTCGGATTGGCGGGAAACCATCCTTTCGCAACGCGCTCGACCTGTTCGTCGACCTCTTTTATCGACCAGAAGCATGAGCAGGCGATCACACCCAGAACCGTAGCTCCGAAAACGTCGCTGACACATAGCGTTGCCACAGTGGCGATGACTCCCGCGATGAGAAAAGCCCATCTGATTTTTCTTCCGAAATAATATTCTCCCTTGATGACCAGAGGGTGAAAGAGTCCTATTATGAGAAATGTTATTATGCCTATGGCGAGTCCGAGAAGATTGTGTGATGCAAGAAATTGAGTCATGATTTTGATTGAAATAGCACCCCCGGCGTGGTTTTCGCCGCGTCGGGGGCTGAAATGATATTGGTTTCAGATTGTCAGCCGTTCTGCCGGGCCTGTGCCTCGGCCTGACGAACCATCTGTTCGTTGGCTGTGATGTAGATTTCCACACGTCGGTTCTGGGCACGTCCGGCGTCGGTGTCGTTGCTGGCTACATAGCCCTGCATCGGCAGTCCTCTGGCCGTCAGTCGCGACGAGGCGACTCCGCTGTTCATCAGATAGTTCTTGACAGCATCGGCGCGTCCGTTGGCGACTTTCGTGTTGGCCTCGAGCGAGCCGACATTGTCGGTATAGCCTTCGATAGTAACGTCGGTGTCGGGATTGTTTATCAGCGAAGAGGCGAACTCCGAGAGCTCCTGTTTTGAGGTCTGGTTGAGAGTCGTGCCGTTGAAGGGGAAGAGGATGGCGCTTGCGAAGGTCACTTTGATAGCCTTGAAGCCGTTGACGTCGGTGACCTCCTGAACCTGGGCCGAATTGCCGAGCTGTTCCTTCAGCTCCTGGGCCTGCTTGTCCATTTTGCGCCCGATAAGGGCGCCGGCTCCCGCACCGACGGCAGCGCCTATTGCGGCGCCTATGCCGGCTCCTTTGCCACCCCCGATAAGGGCGCCTATGCCGGCTCCGACGCCGGCTCCGCCTCCGCCGCCGATAAGGGCGCCTTTGCCGGTGTTGTTCATTCCGCAACTCGATGTCAGGAGGAATGCGGCGGCAAGCGCCGAGATTCCGAATGTCTGGATGCGTTTCATCATTGTCGTTTTTGTAGGGTTATTATTTGTTGCAAAGATACTAAGAAAATTTAATTTAATTGAGCTTCCGAGGCTTATGCCCACGTTTGTGCAAAAACTTTACAATAACAACAACGAAGAAGAGTTTTTTGGCTCGTTATTCAAAAACTTTTAACTATTTTTGTGGCGGATAGAAAAACCTACTGACATACCATGACACTGCACAATCTTCACGTCCCTACAATCAAGGACCGAAGCCTCCTGTTGGCTCACCTCGGTGCCCTTCTGGCCGTTCTGGCATGGGGTATCTCATTTGTCAATACCCGTGTTCTGCTCGACAACGGCCTCCATCCTGTAGAGATCTACGTCTACCGATTCTCACTGGCCTATGTGCTTCTTCTTCTGTTCTGCCATAAGAAAGTGTTCGGGAATTCATGGCGCGACGAGCTACTGTTTATGGTCTGCGGACTCTGTGCGGGATCGATCTATTTCATTGCTGAGAATGTAGCCCTTGAATATACGCTTACGACCAACGTATCGCTCATCACGACAACCTCGCCGCTTTTCACGGCAATGCTCATCGGAACAGTCTACAAGAGCGAGCGTCCGACATCTGGTATGATGATAGGCTCGGTAGTGGCCTTCCTCGGCGTGGCCTGCGTCATCTTCAACTCGAGCTTTGTCATCAAGATGAACCCCATAGGCGACTTCCTGTCGCTCGCCGCCGCTATCAGCTTCGCAATCTATTCGCTGGTTCTGCGCAACCTCAACGCCCACTATACCGTAGCTTTCATCTCGCGCAAGACATTCTTCTACGGCGTCATCACCGCGTTGCCGTTCTTTGCCTTCGACCCGCCGACAACCCCGCTGTCGACACTGATGCGTCCGGCCGTGTGGGGCAATATCGTCTTCCTCAGCGTCTTCGCATCGCTGATAGGCTTTGTGGTATGGGCCCATATCGTCAAGCGCATCGGCCCGATCAAAGCGTCGAACTGGCTCTATATCCAGCCCATCATAACGCTGATCGCCTCAGCTATAATCCTCAGTGAGAAACTCACAATTGTCGGCATCGTCGGTTGCTCGCTGATACTTTTCGGCGTATGGCTCAGCGACTACCTGGGACGCCGCAGCGTCAGCAAGTCGCGCGAGACCGACCGCGCCTGAACAGAGCCTCAAACCCCTCATATCCTGCTTCAATCTGTCGAGGCAGGATTCGACTGATAACTGCGATTGTAAAAGAATCGGCAACTTTTTGAAGCTGCCGATTCTTTTAATATGATTTTCCGCCTTCGGATGTTGCCGGAAGTTGCAGAACTCGTTGACATATCAGAATCGATGTTTCCGACAAAGTGTAGCCAAGTGCCTTCGGTTCATCTCATATGCCTGATTAAATCATATAAAACCGAAGTTGTGCTATCCACGGCTACTCTTTATTCTGATATATTGTGAGGCTCTGCAACGACCGGGTTTATTTCACTGAGATCTTTTTGACGTCGTTGCCCTGACGGATAATGTAGATGCCGGCGCCCAGCTTAATGTCGCTCTCGGCGCCTTTGAATATTCTGACGCCGTCAAGAGTGTATATTTCGACTCCTTCGTTCCGACCGCCGGTTATATTTTCGACCCCTAAGGTAACGTCTGCATAATTCTCGAATTCTCTCCATCCATCGGCATTCCTGTAGGATTCAAGACTGCTTAACGGTGCATAAACTGTCGCGATAGATTTCACAGAACTATTAAAGGCGGTGGAAGCGAGAGTGGGAGGGGTGGCACTAACCGATATTATTTTATTGATTTTTGACGTCGTCTCGTCTTCAGAGGCAAGGGCAAATGCTTCCTCACCGATTGAAGTGACATTTTCGCCGAGGATTACCGTTTCCAGATTGAGGCACTCATAGAAAGCATAGTCGGAGACTGTAGAATTTTGGATGTTAACAGATGTCAGGGATACGCAGGCTGAGAAGGCAAATCGACCCATTGACGTGACGGAACCGGGGATGGTTACCGACGTCAGGCCGCTGCGAATGAAGGCAGACTCTCCGATTGAAGTTACCGAAGTGGGGATAGTCACAGAGGTCAGGCTTGTGCAGTCGCGGAAAGCATTTTGGCCGATTGAAGAGACCGAATTGGGTATGGTCACCTCGGCCAGATTGATGCAATCGCTGAAGGCAGACATTTCGATTGAAGTGACGGAGCCGGGGATGGTTACCGAGGTCAGGCCGCTGCAGCCGGAGAAGGTACAGTCGTTGATTGATGTGAGGGAACTGGAAATGGTCAGCGAAGTCAGTCTGCTGCAGTTCTGAAAAGCATACGTTCCGATTGAAGTGACGGAATTGGGAATTGTCATCGAGGTCAGGCCACTGCAGTTGAAGAAAGCGTAGCCTCCGATTGAAGTGACGGAAGTGGGGATTGTCACTTCGGACAGGTCGCTGCAGCTGCTGAAAGCTTTTGTGCCGATTGAAGTGACGGAATACTCTGTATTATCATATATTACTGTTTCAGGTATCTCAACTTTGCCTGAGATATTTGCCCCGGATTTATTATTGTTGCTGTTCACCATACAGGTTTTGGCGTTTTCGTCGAGTATTGTGTAGCTCAGCGTTTGCCCCTGATTTTCATAAGTGAAGTCAGTTCCGAGAACGGGGAGTGACATAAGTCCTCCAAGCATGAAGAGTAAAATTTTTTTCATAGTTTTCGCATTTATTTGTTTCTTTTGTTCAGGTTATAGAAAAAGTTTTCTATATGCATTGTGTTCTATTCCCTCTATACCCTTATTTCTGTCGACATGGCTCTTCGGCAGGCCTTGTGGTTTGCGCTGAAGCACCTTGTTAACAAGAGTGTAAAGTCGGGAAATCCTTTTTCAGGCTTGTTATTTGTCGGAATAATGTAGCCGGAAACATTAGGTCTTAACTGTCACCATGACTTTAATGTGTTTGGGCCTCCGGCTTCCCCTCGTTGGCTATTTAACTGATTTACAAACGAAAAGCGTAGGAATCTGTATCTGTTGCCGTCCTACTGCTTGAGGCTTCTCGCATTGCCCATCGATAGTCGGACGGCAACGGAGAAGCCCTACGCTTGTATATGCAATCAGTGCACTCGGCCGGATTCCTCACGGAATACCATGCCGGTTGCAAGATAATTACATATCCACGGGCATCTACCGTTGCTCGACCCCTGACTATCGATAGAAATTTTGCGAGAATTTCAAGCAGTCAAGAATCAGCGCGGATAAACGCTTTCTATTATGTCTTTGCTTCCCGCCCTCTGTCCCGACCGGGGCTTCCATGCGGTCTGCGGGCGCAAAATTAATATATCAATCCGTATATTGCAATTTTTTTTTCTGCACGACAGTTTATCAGCTTGTTGCGCGAGACCGACCGCGCTTGAACAGAGCCTGAAACCCCTCATATCCTGCTTCAATCTGTCGAGGCAGGATTTATTTTGTCGGGGGATTATTAAAATATGTTAAGGGATGGTGCTTGTGTTCCGGTTTGTAACTATATTGCGAACATTACTAATGTTTAATAGCGATTGCATGAATAAATTTTTACTTTTTGGCGCTTCTTTTGCTTTTGTGACGATTCCGGCCTATGCTTCGGTCTTTAATGAGGTAACCCGGCTGGTTTCTAAGTCAGATCTGAACAAGGAAGCTTTTGCAAAGAAATACAAAGCAGTTCCTCATCGTGTGGTTTCAAGAGTTTCCGGCGCAACGGTGACTCTGCCGTGGACAGAGAATTTCGATGATGAGTCGTCATTCGACAACTTTACTGTTATCGATTCCAATGAAGATTTCGCAGGTTGGGAATATGTTGACGGTAAAGCCGAATATTGCTGTCTGTTTGCCGATTATGACGCTGACGACTGGCTGATTACTCCCGGATTCAATATGGTGGCAGGGAAAAAATATCAGATCTCGTTCCGCGCCAATACTTTTGATGTTGCGTCGCCTGAAGAATTCAGCGCCTGGCTCGGCAATGCTCCCGAGGCCGATGCAATGACAATCTCTGTTGTTGAGAAAACGACCATCGCCCAGGACAATTCTGCCGACTATAGCGTCAAGGTGATAGTTCCCGCCGACGGTGTCTATTATTTCGGAATCCACTGCACGTCGCCAATGGAAGATGCATGGACACTCGATATCGATGACATCAGCATTAAGGAAGCCGCTGCAGAATCGGCTCCGGCCGAGGTGGAAGACCTGACAATAGTTCCGGATCCGCTTGGAGAGCTCAAGGCTACGATTTCATTTTCTGCACCGACACTTGCAGCCGATGGTTCGGAGCTGTCGGCCCTGACAAAGATCGAGATTTATCGCGAAGACACGAAGCTCATCAAAACCTTCGATGCGCCTGCGCCCGGTGATAAGCTGACCTATGTCGACGAGAGTCCGGCGAACGGCGACAATCATTACAGCGTCATTGCCTACAACGAGGTTGGCGCCGGAAGTCCCGCTCTTCTGAGCCTCTTCGTGGGTGAGGATATTCCGGGTGCGCCTCAGAATCTCAGTCAGAAGATAGTTGACGGGGATGTTGTCCTGACATGGGAGATGGATGAGCTCGGCTGGAACAGCCATTATATCAACCATGATAAACTCACCTATAATCTGTGGGACAGCGCCGATGGCTTCACCCTCTCTGAGATCTCGAAAGGAATCAAGGCTGAAGATAACAGCTATACAATTGAAGACCGCGCGGAAGAGGGAAAACAGCGACAGATTATCTATTGTCTTCAGGCCGAGACGCGAACGGGAACAGGTTCGCGCGCGTTTTCCAATACTTTGATTGTCGGCGAATCACTCAGACTGCCTTATAACGAGACATTCGCCGATAAGAAAATGTCGTCGCGCTGGTTCCAGTCGGCTACTGACAGCAACGACGGTTCGGCGCTTGTAGAAGATGATCGCAACAACGACGGCGGTGCCATGTCGATTTCCGGTCATGAGAAAGGTTGTGAGATCTCGCTTTTCTCCAGCAAGATCTGGATAAAAGATGAGCCGAAACTCGTGTTGAGCTTCTGGTATAAATCGCCTGCCGACGGAGCGTTAAGTGCCGGGCTGATGAAAGATTTCGAGGTTGTGAAACTTAACGGTCTCGAACCTGCCGGCGACTGGAAGTTCGCATCTTTTGACCTCAGCGATCAGACTGGAATCGACTATGCTCAGGTAACATTCAGGTATGCCGCAGGTTCTGAGCCTTGCTATATCGACGATATCGAGCTTACGGCAACTCCCCTGGGCCTTGATTCGACAGTTGAGCAAGCCAATGTCGTAGCCCGTTATAACGTAGCCGGACAGCGTGTAGACGAAGACTATCGCGGAGTGGTAATTGAGCGCCGCAGCGACGGTACGGTCGCGAAGAGCATCAGATAATCCCCATCCTTTACAGACATCAGCGAGGCCCGGAGTGTTACGCCGGGCCTCGTTGCTTGTATCGCCTATGGATCAACAGGCTCCGGCATTCGTTATCATGACATGAAAAAGTATGTGATAGCCCTTGCGATTCTCGCGGTTGCTTCGGTTTGCGGCCGCGCTCTGACCCTGAAAGAGGCGTTTGGCGCTCTTTCGGAAGTTCCTAACATATCTGTGGTCGAATCGTCGCCATCAGGTTTGGTCGGTCTGCCGGCCGACAGTGTCGGTAACCTTGAGATTGCTGTTGCCAACAATCTCGATGCCGCCCGGATAAAAGCTACGGGCGACGCTGTCTATGCCGTTCTCGACAAGGTTCCGCTCGTAAATATGATTAACGGCGCCAATAATAATCTGGTTGCCGCATTCCTCTACGCCACTCCCAATGCCGAAGGACGTTATGACTTCCTGGTCGTGTCGATGGACGGAGCCGGAGGCGACGTCGCCATTCTCTTCATGACAATTACCGAGGCCACCAAAACAATGTTTCAGAACGCCCCGCTGACAATGAAAGGCGATATGCTGACACTCATGCCCGTTGCCACCGGCGGCAGCCCCTCTTTCAACATAATGCTCAACACCCCCGACTGACCTTCGTGTGAAAAATGCGCATCAGGCGATTGCCCTGCGACCACGGGCGTGAACTCACGAGCTGAAGCTCGCTCACATGACCATGCTTCCGTTTCGTTTCGCGGGTTGTTATCGGCGGGGAATAAGGCGGCCTGCGCTTGGGGGAAGCTGGGCGAGCGTGGCAGCGATGGCGTTGAGCTCCTGAGCATGGAGGTAGTCGACTTTGCGCGGGGGCTCGGGGTATTGCTCAGTGGTGACGATGAGCAGACGCCCGGACGCACATTGTTCGAATAGCTCCTTGTATGGCTTTTTTCGGTCGGAAAACAGATAGTCGGTGACGAGAATTATCCCGTTGCCGTTTTCTATTGCCTCGTCGCGGTATTTCTTCTCATGAGGGTTGATGAATGGCGATACAATCACTCCGCCTGCCCGTATGACCTCTTCCCATTCCGCTTTCTTTGATTCATAGTCTGGAGTCCGTTCGGGTATGCGGCTTATCCTGATGGCCGATTTTATCGGGTTGTCAAGTAGGAAAATATTGCCGTAGAGGCCACATAATCTGTCATTTACCTTTATTAGGAGCCTGTGGAAGAAATACTCGGGGAATAGCTTCCTGACAAGGTAGCGGCGCGGATTGTCGGCAATATAATTGTAAAAAGCGTCTTTGGCGCCTTTCCGGAATGCAATCTTGTCGTTGAAGCCCGGTTCGAAGAGTGCTCTGTTTGCCTTTGCAGTGCACGAAGCTTTAAAGGCGGCTATTATGGAGCCTAAATGTTGTTCGGTTCGCTCTTTGACAAATAGCTCGAAATGAAGATGATCGGGCATCGCTATGCGGCGAAGTATGCTCAGATGCCTGTTGTCGGCGCAGAGCCGGTCGAGGCAGTCGTATATCGTTTGCCCTGTCGGAGTCAGTTCAACGCTTGGCGTTATCTTTGGCGCGCCCGGGTCGGCGGTAATTGATGAGAAACATGGAGCGCCGGCCGATTTCAGCAGCGTTATCAGGTAGATGCGGCGGCTGCGGTAGTCATGGTTTTTGCATCGGCGGGTGAATCGGTGCATGGGCTTCTTCCCTGATGGTTATGTGGGCAAGGTTCAGCTTGCCTATCATAGGTATGAGGCGTCGTCGATGAGGCGCGCGGCAGTGGTGCTGACGCGCTTGTCGGGATCGGCGGCGAGTCCTTCGGCGATGGATATGGCAGCCGCTTTGTTTCCGCTGTTGAGAAGGTTGTAGGCGAGGCGGACAGCTCCGTAGCGTGTCATGGCATCTGTGGAAGCGGCGGCTTCGCAGGCGATCTTTTCGGCGTCGGGAAGATGGCGGAGCAGGCTGTGGCAGAGAATGTCGGTCACTTCGGGGGTGGGAGATTCCGAGAGCCACACTATGCCTTCGGAGAAGCCGTCAGGCTTGATCAGCATGGGCGCCAGAAGCATACTCTCGCGCGTCGACCGGTTGGCCCACAGTTCGCGCGCCAGCTCTTCGTCGGGGCCGAATTCTCCGGCAATCTCGCGCAACTGAGGCATGTTGAGGCCGAAGATTACGCGGAATGGCTGGCCTGCCCGGCGCAGTGCGTCGGCTGTGATGCCGTTGCGCATGGCGAAGAAGCGGCGCTTGAGCCGCTGCATCTTTGAAAATTCGGTCATTTCAGGATTTCGATAGCCTCGTCGACGGTTACAATCTTCTGTTCGCCGCTGTTCATGTCTTTGAGCGTCAGTTTTCCTTCGGCGGCCTCGCTTTCGCCGATAATGGCCACAAAAGGAATTCTGAGATCGTCGGCATATTTCATCTGTTTCTTCATCTTGGCGGCGTCGGGATAGATCTCTGCCGGGATTCCCGCGGCGCGCACTTTCGACAGGGCGCCGATGACAGCCGGAGCGAGTTCGTCGCCGAAGTTGACGAATAAAACGCGGGTCGAGCTGAGAAGGTCGGCGGGATAGAGATTGAGAGCGTTGAGGACATCGTAGATACGGTCGGCGCCGAAGCTGACTCCGACCCCCGACACGCCCGGCATACCGAATACGCCGGTCAGATTGTCGTAGCGGCCGCCGCCCGAGATAGAGCCTATCTCGACGTCGCGCGCCTTGACTTCGACAATGGTGCCGGTATAGTAATTCAGTCCGCGTGCCAGCGAGAAATCGAGCTCGAGGTCGCAGCGGAGCGAAGAGGCGAGGGTAGTGACGGTGCGCAGTTCCTCGATTCCCTTGAGGCCGGTTTCAACTCCGGCGAGAGCTTTCGCGAGGGCGTCGAGTTTATCGGCGGTCGAGCCGGAGATGCTCAGAACCGGCATGAGGCGCTCAACCTCCGCGGGGGTAAGAGAGCGCTCTATGAGCTCGGCCTTGACGTTGTCGAGCCCTATCTTGTCGAGCTTGTCAATGGCGACTGTGATATCGATGAGTTTGTCGGGGCGCCCGATCATCTCGGCGATACCGGCCAGCACCTTGCGGTTATTGAGCTTTATTGTTATGGCAACCCCGAGGCGCGCGAATACCTCGTCGATCATCTGAAGCAGTTCGACCTCGTTGAGAAGCGAGTCAGAGCCGACGACGTCGGCGTCGCACTGGTAGAACTCGCGGTAGCGACCTTTCTGAGGACGGTCGGCGCGCCATACGGGCTGAATCTGGTATCTCTTGAACGGGAACTGGAGATCGTTGCGGTGCATGGTCACGAAACGTGCGAACGGCACTGTCAGGTCGTAGCGCAGTCCTTTTTCGCAGAGACGCGAGGCGAGCCGGGCGGCGTTCTCATCGCTGCCGTCGAGAAGCGCCGGGTCGATGCCGCGCATGAAGTTGCCCGAGTTCAGAATCTTGAAGAGAAGCTTGTCGCCCTCTTCGCCGTATTTTCCCATCAGCGTAGACAGGTTCTCCATTGCCGGAGTCTCGATCTGGCGGTAGCCATAAAGAGCGAACACACTGCGGATTGTGTCGAAAATATAGTTTCGGCGGGCCATTTCGGCGGGGCCGAAGTCGCGGGTTCCCTTAGGAATAGACGGTTTCTGAGCCATAACAAAAATTTTTCACAAAGGTAGTGAAAGGTGACAGCAATGGCAAATTTATTTACCATTGTCAGGTGCGGGTGTTAAGCGCAGGCTGTTGCTCCGCTCATTGTGTCAGTCTTCGAGGGAGCGGCGCAGTTTGTCGAGAAGCTTCAGATGGTTGGCGATTATTCGGTAGCCGACAATGATGCCGATGACCGCACCGGTTATGCCTCCACAGACGAGCGCCGAGCCGTCGGAATGGTCGGAAATTATGACCAGAAACAAGATAAGGGCGGGAATCGTCAGGCCAAATCCGATGGCGGTGTTTATCATTGCGCGGTGGCGCATGGCTATCGTGAACCGCAGGGCGTCGGCGGTTGTCATCGTGGGGAGGTGACTCTGGTTAAGCCTGACTAATTCCACGAGTTTCATGGCTGATTCGAAAAGTAGAATCACGATAAAGAGGATTGTCAGCCAAAGGGGTACCTCGAGATACATCATTGAATATCCTATAAGCGGTATGACGCCGATGTTCAGGGTGAGAAGCACGTAAAGGCGCAGGCGCAGCCGCTCGTGGAGCGCGCGGATCCGTTTCCCGGGCCTTTTTGGTTCGGGAGCGTTTATCTTCTGATCTTTCCAGGCTGATTTCAAGCTTTCGACATCCATAGCTGTTATTGTTGAGAACGGTCGATAAGTTTCTGTTTAATGCGGCGCAGGCGTGTGGCCACGGTGTTTCTGGCCAGACCTGTCACTTCGGAGATTTCGTCGTAGGAATTCTCGTCGAGCCACATCATAATGAGAGCTTTTTCCATCGGGTCGAGCTGCGATATAAGGCGATACATCTCGCGCAGGTTTTCGGTGCGCCGTCCGTCGTCGCCGGGGATGTCGACAAGCGATTCTATCGGGGTGTTCAGGCTGTCGTGGCGGTGGTGGCGCCGAAAGAAGGTGACGCAGCTGTTGATGGCTATGCGGTAAAGCCATGTCGAGATGCGCGCTTCGCCTCGGAAGCTGTCCATGGCGCTCCAGATATTGGCGAGAGTTTCCTGATAGAGGTCGTTGAAATAGTCGACATCGGTGGCATACATATAGCAGACCTTGCAGATCAACTGCCGGTTTTCAGACACGAGGCTGTTAAACTGGGCCTCGCGCTGGCTATTGTCGGTGGAAAAGGCCATTGCTGTCATGTTTCTATGCTATTTGTCGCAGCAGGGACAAAATAGTGACAGGCTTAAACGTTTTTTAACACATCGGGCAGCTCTGCAAGGCTGTCGATGACAATATTGACGTCGGCCGACGCGGGCTGGGGGTGTATGTTGCGGCCTTTGTCGCGCAGCATGACGGTCAGCCAGCCGAGCGACCGTGGCTCAGCGAAGTCTTTGGCTGGATTGTCGCCTACCGAGACGAACAGATCGGCATCGATTCCGCCGGTATATACGGCAAACTGTTTTCCGTAGCCTCCTGCGCTCCGTGGCGATGCGATCAGGGGCTCGCGGGTCAGATAGCGCCGCAGGCCGAGGCGGTCGATCTTGTTGTTCTGGGTCGTCGGACGTCCTTCGGTCAGGAGTCCTATGCCGCATCCCATATCGCGCAGTTCGGCGAGGGTTTTAGCTGTGGCCTCAGGCAATTCTATCGCAGGGCGGCAGTTGCGGTAGAAATCAACCATCTCGCCAACAGGACGCCCGGTCAGTTTCGCCGCGAGGTCGAAAGCGGCAGGGAAGTCGCCTGTCGAGGTCAGAGTTCCGGGCGCAATATTGAAGTTGCGTTCGAGTTCGGAAAGGGCGGCGATGACAAAGTCGGCCTCGGGAAAGAGGGTGTCATCGAGGTCGAATACGATAAAGAATCTCAAAACAGCTCTCTGAGAACAGATACTACGCGACGGATTTCGTCGTCGGTCAGCGACGAGCCGCTGGGAAGGCAGAGTCCGGTGTCGAAGATGCGGCGCCCGGTGCCGTCGAGGGTCGACGGGGCGTCGGCATAGACGGGCTGCATTGTCATGGGGCGCCAGATTCGGCGCGACTCGATGTTGGCAGCGGCGAGATGCTGGCGCGCCTGCTCCGGGGTGACGCCCGATTCGGGGTCAATAATTATTGTGGACAGCCAGAAGTTAGAGTTATAATGGGCCGACGGATTGTCGTGGACTTTCACGGCGGGGAGATCGGCGAGCAGATCGCGGTAAAGGGTATGGATTTCGCGGCGCCGTCCGACGTGTTCGCGTACGACTTCCATCTGTGCGCAGCCTATGCAGGCCGAAATGTTGCTCAGCCGGTAGTTGTAGCCTATGACCTCGTGGTAATAGTAGGGACGCGCCTCGCGGGCCTGAGTGGCGAGGAACTTAACTCTGTCGGCGCTCTCTCTGTCGGGGCATATCAGCGCGCCTCCGCCCGATGTTGTGATGACTTTGTTGCCGTTGAAGCTGAGACCGCCGTATAATCCGAAAGTGCCGCACATCCGGCCGTTGAACTCCGAGCCGAGAGCTTCGGCGGCGTCTTCGATCAGCGGAATCTCATGTTCATCGGCAATCATTCGGATTTTATCGATGCGCGCCGGCATACCGTAGAGATGGACTGCCATTATGGCGGCGGGTTTTACGGGACATTCCTCAATCGCGCGCCGGAGCAGCTCAGGCGATATGTTCCATGTCGAGCTTTCCGAGTCGACAAACCACGGTTTCGCCCCGACATAAACAACCGGGTTGGCGCTTGCGGCGAAAGTCAGATCCTGACAGATAACCGTGTCGCCGGGCTTTACGCCGGCCATTATCAGGGCCAGATGGAGGGCGGCGGTGCCGGCGCTGAGAGCGACGACATCATTGGCGCCGAGATAGTCGGCCAGCAGTTTTTCGAAGCGGTCTACATCGGGCCCGAGCGGCACGATCCAGTCATCTTTAAGGGCCTCTTCGATATATTTCATCTCTGTGCCCGACGGATGGGGCCGCGAGAGCATTATTCGCTTGTTTTCCATTATTTTATCGTCCGATACAGTGATATTCGAATCCGTTTTCACGAAGTTCGTCGGGGTCGTAGATGTTTCGGCCGTCGACGACGAGGTTCCCTTTCATTGCTTTCGCGACGACCCGCCACGAGGGCATCCTGAGCTGTTTCCATTCGGTCATCAGCGCTACGGCGTCGGCATCGACAACTGCGTCGTATAGATCTGATGCATATTCGACCGTGTCTCCGAGGCGCCGACGGGCTTCATCAGCGGCGACAGGGTCGTAGACTCTGACAGAGGCGCCCTCTGACAACAGACGGTCGATTACGACCAGAGCCGGGGCCTCGCGCATGTCGTCGGTCTCGGGCTTGAACGAAAGTCCCCATATCGCAATCCGCTTTCCTTTGACCGAGCCGCCGAGCCCGCGTTTGATTTTTTCGAAGACAATCGCTTTCTGGCGGTTGTTGACGTTCTCGACGGCCTCGATTACGTTCATGGAATATCCGGCGTCGCGGGCTGTCTTTATCAGCGCTTTGACATCTTTCGGGAAACATGAGCCGCCATAGCCGCAGCCGGGGTAGAGAAATTTTGTTCCGATGCGGGCGTCGGTTCCGATTCCTTTACGCACCATGGCAACGTCGGCACCGACAAGCTCGCAGAGATTGGCGATGTCGTTCATGAACGAAATTCTGGTGGCAAGCATCGAGTTGGCGGCATATTTGGTCATTTCGGCCGACGCTATGTCCATGAAAATAACACGATAGCTGTTGATCATGAACGGACGGTAGATGCGCTCCATGAGTTTTCGGCCACGTTCGCCCTCGACTCCGACAACGACGCGGTCGGGCGACATGAAGTCTTTGATCGCCGCGCCTTCTTTGAGAAATTCAGGATTCGAAGCGACTTCGAAGGGAATATTGATGCCCCGGCGCTCGAGCTCTTTTTCGATTGTTTCGCGCACACGCAGTGACGAACCTACGGGAACGGTCGATTTGGTGACAAAGAGGGTGTAGCGGTTTATCAGTCTTCCGAATTCGGCGGCCACGTTGAGCACATATCTCAGGTCGGCAGATCCGTCTTCGTCGGAGGGAGTGCCGACAGCGCAGAAAACAACGTCGACATCGTCGATGACGTCGGCCAGCGACGAAGTGAATTTAAGGCGCCCCTCGGCGCTGTTGCGTCTGACCAGTTCGGCAAGACCCGGTTCGTAGATGGGTATTTCGCCGCGACGAAGCGCCTCGATCTTATCGGCATCGATATCGACGCACGTGGTTGAGATTCCCATCTCGGCAAAGCAAGTTCCGGATACGAGACCGACATATCCGGTTCCGACGATAGCTATATTCATTATATTATTATAGGTGCCTTGTTGGATTTCAGGCTGCAAAGATACTGAAATTTCCTCAGCGGTTGAAGAAAAAACGCCATCCGAAGTCAAGGAAGGCGACTGTGGAGGGCGTTGATTCTTTTGTCTACGGCATCAGTTGAGCAGCAGTCCGCTCAGACCGGGCACCGACAGGCGCGGTTCGGCCGAATAGCTGTGGGCGAATTGACGGATAAAGTCGAGTGTCGACTTCCGAGGCCCGGGATGTGCTGCGCTGTCAGACTGCCGGGAGGCTGTTTGAGGGGCCATTTTTGATTCTGTGGAGATAGTTAAAAGTTGAGTAGAGATTTTCTTCATGGGCAGGTGTCTTTGGAGAGTTATCACTGATAAAACGCTTGTTATGGCCTTTTATTATGCCGGAAGAATGAAAAAATCTCACTTTCGGGCAGATTGTGTTTATTGCATCGCGAGGGTTAAATAGTGTTAATTGAAGCTCCGGGCCTTTGACGGTTTCAATTGAAATGTCTAACTTTGTATTAATAACGTTGGACAATCAACGCGAACTATTTACTTTAACCTAACCAAACCGAACTCTGCCTATTGATTGACATTACTCTAACCATCTAAAAACAAGGAAAGTAATGCAGAATATGACTAAGCTCACCGATGAACAGCTGGTGGTAGCTTATGCCAATGGCAACAATAAGGCTTTTGACGTTTTACTGACGCGTCATCAGAACAGAGTCTTTACCTATATCATGTCGTTTGTCAAAGACGAAGACGTTGCCAATGACGTCTTTCAGGATACCTTTATCAAGGCTGTCACGACAATCCGACAGGGACGCTACACCGAAAACGGCAAGTTCCGCGCGTGGATAACGCGCATAGCCCACAATGTTGTCATTGATCATTTCCGTCAGGTTAAGAATGCGGCGCTCGTGAGCGCCGACGACGCCGAAGACAACGTGCTGAACGATCCGACTCTCTGCGATGCGTCGATAGAAGATCTCATGATAGGGCGTCAGGTCAATGCCGATCTCCGAAAGCTCATCCATGCTCTTCCCGAAACTCAGCGGCGCGTTGTCCTGATGCGTTATTATCGCGATATGTCGTTCAAGGAGATAGCCGAGGAAACAGGCGTCAGCATAAACACCGCTCTGGGCCGCATGCGCTATGCTCTACTTAATATCCGTCGCATGGCCAGGGAGAACAACATAGCTCTTTCGCTGTAACCACGGATGGCTCGTATCAGGCTGTTCATATATATAATTTTATTTACAATATTGCCGGCTGCCGCAGGCGTCTTTGACGCGACCTCGGCAGCCCGCCTTCTTTTTAACACAGAGTCGCGCGCGGCTTCCGACCCGGATGTTTATGCCGGAGTGCTTGTCAGGCTCGACGACGTAGAGCGCGGCCTCGCCACCCTTGCCGAAGCGCAGGCCAGGATTTTCGGGCGCCGCGGCGACATTGTGATCTGCTGTGTCCCTGTAGCGAATCTCGACATCATCGACGAGGGGGACGGTCTGCTCACAGCTTCACTCGCCGCGCAGGCCACGACACTTCTCGACGTGGCGCTCTCGACGTCCGGCGTTAACCTTGTTCATCGCGGGGCCGGGCCTCTAATGCAGGGCTACGACGGCACAGGTGTGGTGGTCGGTTTCGCCGATCAGGGATTCGACAGCAGTCATCCGGCGTTTAAAGATGCCGTTGCGAAATATGTCAGCTATGACACGTCGGCCGCCACCAGAACCGAAGTTGATCCGGCGCTCGGGCTGTATGCCGATGCAGCGGCTCATTACCACGCAACCCATGTGGGCGGTATTCTCGCGGGGCGCAAGACCGCCTTTTCGCCTTATTATGGAGCGGCTTACGGAGCAGAGCTCGTCGCGACGACAAGCGATCTCAACGACGTAGGCATTCTTGCCGGAGTCGACGATATAATCGCATACGCCGCCGAAAGCGGAAAGCCGGCCGTTGTCAACATGTCGCTCGGCAGCTATATCGGACCGCATGACGGGACATCGCTTTTCAACCAGTACATGGCCATGCAGGCCGAAGAGGCAGTCATCTGTGTGTCGGCCGGGAACGAGGGCCTCAGCCGACGGTCGCTGCGTTGCAGCCTTGACGGCGATCGCCGGGTGCGCACGACTATCGCCTCTACCGACAATCTGACGCTCAAGGGAATTGTCGATATCTGGGCCTCCGACAGCCGGGAGATAGAGTTCGCTCTCGGGGTCTGGGATGAGGTTGACCGGACGTGGCTCGGCTTCACTGACTGGGTATCGTCGAACACCATAATATATAGTGACGTAAAACCTCTGGCAGGGGTTTATCAGGGTTCGGTAGCGGTTGCATCGGAGGTGAATCCGAATAACGGCCGGGCGCATATCTGCCTCGAAGTTGCGCTGACAACTGAAAAGCTCTCTGAACAGGGTAAATGGGCCCGTTATCATCTCGGCCTGATGGTGCGCGGCCACGAGGGGCAGACTGTCGATCTCTATGCCGACGGCTCGCCGCTCTTTTTCAGGGCTATTTCGGGCGCGCCCGGATTCCTCGACGGGAATGCCGATATGAGCATAAGCGATCTGGCCTGCACACCGGGCGTTATCTCTGTCGGAATGATGAACGACCGTGCCGTGTGGCCCCTTGCCGAGGGAGGTGTCACCGACGAAGGTTTTGCCACAGGAGTCGCCAACCCTAATTCGAGCTACGGAATGCTTCTTGACGGAACGCGCCTGCCTAATATTTCGGCCGACGGCAACCGGGTTGTCTCGGCGTATAACGGCGTTTATGCCCGGTTGAATCCGGGCGCGTTCGCAGTATCGTCGGCTGACCCCGACGGAGCCATGTGGATAGCTACCGGCGGAACCTCGATGTCGTCGCCTCTTGTGGCGGGAGCTGTAGCCGGATGGCTCCAGGCTGTTCCGTCGCTCACGCCGGCCGATGTGCGCCGCTATCTCATAGCTTCGGCCCGTCGCGATATGGCCGACGCTTCCGATCCGCGTTACGGTTCGTCGGGAGCGTTAGACGCCCGGCGCGGGCTGCTGATGGCTCTCGGATATATCGACGCCGGCGCTGAAGCCGTTTATTCAGGCGAAGGAGAGATTGTCTCAAAAGTCGACGTGCTCGGACGCCGTGTCGCCGACAATAACCGTGGTGTTGTAATTATCACCCGCCGCTCTGCCGACGGATCACTCCACAGTTCGAAGATTTTGCAATAGTGTTGCACTGTTTTTTTGCGACCTTTGCACCAAACAAAACAATATCGTCATGCAAGAATATATAATTCCATTCGTCAGCCTTCTTCTCGAGATGGCTCCATATCTGTTGCTGGGATTTCTTGTGGCCGGGCTGCTTCATGCTTTTGTGCCGCCATCGTTTTTCAGCCGCCATCTCAGCGGTCCCGGATTCCGTCCTGTTGTCAATTCGGCTCTGATGGGTGTGCCGCTGCCGCTTTGTTCATGCGGCGTCATACCTACAGCTATGGGGCTACGCAAGAGCGGGGCATCGCGCGGCGCTACAGTCTCTTTTCTGATCTCAACGCCTCAGACCGGTGTGGATTCCATATTGGCTACAGCCGCAACCATGGGATTGCCTATGGCTCTGATGCGCCCGGTCATAGCATTTGTCACTGCCATTTTCGGAGGATCGCTGGTGTCGCGTTTCTGTCCTGAGCCTGCTCAGGCAAAGACTGTCGCCGCTGTCGCCGACGAGCGGCGCCACGGTTTCGCGGCCCGCATTGCCGACGCTCTCCACTATGGCTTTGTCGACATGATGCAGGATGTCGGCAAATGGCTCACGATCGGTCTCGTCCTTGCCGGGATAATAGCAGTGGCTGTCCCCGACGGCTTTCTGACGGGGCTGCGCGATTATCCGCTGCTCAACATGCTTCTGATTCTGGTTGTGGCAGTGCCGATGTATGTGTGTGCCACCGGTTCGATTCCAGTAGCTATGGCGCTGATGCTCAAAGGCCTTTCGCCCGGCGCGGCACTGGTGTTCCTTATGGCCGGCCCTGCGACCAATGCCGCCGCCATGATTGTTATCGGAAAGGCTCTTGACCGGCGCGCCATGGTGCTCTACACACTGTCCATTGTTCTGGGAGCGATAGTTTTCGGTCTCGTGATCGACTATCTTCTTCCGGCGAGCTGGTTCGCTCTGTCGTCGGCCGGGCATGCCTGCTGCGAGATGGACGCTTTTCCATGGTGGAAAATACTTTGTGCCGTTATCTTTGTTATTCTTCTTATAAACGCCATGCTACATAAACATCAACATCATCATGGGACATCAGCGCCGGATAGCGGTGCAGCCTGCTTCATAGTCAAGGGAATGCAGTGTAACCATTGCAAAGCATCTGTAGAGCGCACCGTCGGCGCTATCGACGGCGTGACCTCGGTAGATGTAAGTCTCGCCGACGGCACGGTAACAGTTTCGGGCAATGTCGATCCGGCTGCGGTTGTCGAACAGGTCGAGGGGCTCGGATTCAATTGTTCTCCGGCCGATGACAGACATTGAAGAGCGCCTTGAGGCGCACGGCATACGTCCGACCGCTATACGCATTATGGCTCTCCGCGCCATGCTTTCCGAGAACCGCGCGCTGAGCCAGACCGATATCGAGTCGCTGCTCCAGACGGTTGACCGCTCTACGGTTTCGCGGACGCTGTCGGTATTCGTCGAACACCATCTGGCTCACAGTTTTGTCGGGCCGGATGGTATAACCTTTTATGCCGTCTGTCCGTCGGCGGAGCATAGCGACGTCCATGCCCATTTCACCTGTCTGCGCTGCCGCCGGACAACGTGTCTCAGAGATCTACCTGTTCCGGCGGTTTCGCTCCCCGACGGCTACAGGGCTACGGCTGTGTCTTATCTGATAACAGGTTATTGCCCTGATTGCCGCTGATTTCCGATGTCTGATTACGAGAGCTAATTCGTTAACGCCGACAAACAAAATTTGTTAACGGGTTGTTATAGTAGCAAAGAAAAGAAATAATCACTTTGTTCACTAAAACTTATTTATTATGAAAGCTCTCAATGTTCACTTTTTCGGCGAGACCCGCGCCTGGTGGGTTGTTCTTCTCATTGGTATAATGATGGTGCTTTGCGGTTTTGCCTATTGGTTCTGGCCTGTCGCAGGCTATGCCATCGCATCGCAGATTTTCGGATGGCTGCTCGTTCTGACGGGTATCGTCCAGCTATGTGTCGGATCGGGTCCTGACCGTGCCCGCGGCTGGGGATGGTGGATCGCCGGAGGCATCATAGACCTGTTCATAGGCTTCATGCTTGTCAGAAGTGTGGTCCTGTCTGAGGCTGTATTCCCGTATTTCATTGCCTTCATTTTCATCTACTGGGGCATCAGCCAGCTGATGTCGTCGGTTTCTGGAAGTAACCGCCGCTATTGGTGGCTCTATCTTATCAACGGTGTGTTGATGCTGATGATCGGTTTCTTCTTTATCGAGGCCGGATGGGTCGGCGACATGGAGATGACATCGTTCCTTACCTCTCTGGCGTTCATCTACTGGGGATTCACGATTGCCATGACTTCTTACGACATGAAGCCCGCTAACAACAAAGCCGAATAAGTTTCCAATATTACATATCATTGTCAGTCGGCCGTCCGGAACAGTATCACCGGACGGCCGACTCATTTTTGGATTTCCTGACAACTCTTTGGCTTCCTGATTTGTTAATTAAACAGAATAATTTCATTGCGAACACCTTTTTTCAACCGAGATTAAAATGAAACGTTTATTTGGAATGTTTGCTGCTGTGTCACTGCTTCTTGCAGTTGCCGGATGTTCATCGGCCTATAATCTGGCTCAGAAGCTGCTCGGCGCCTGGAGTTCGGTGCCCGAGCGTCTGATCGATACAGACGCCAGTTCTGCGACAATTATCGAGACTTATGCCTTTAGTCCGCTCGACAGTGTAAAGGACGGCGGTCTGATTCAACTGACTTCGCTGATTTCGGTGACGGGCGCCGTGCAGGGCACTCCCGGCATCAGCACACCTGTAAGCCTGACGGCAAGCGGCTATGCCACTGTCAGCGGAAAATGGACGGCAACGTCGTCGGAAGCTGTTGAGATTACCCTCGATATGTCAACGCTCGTTGTCAATGTCGATCCCGAAGCTGTGTTGATCTCGACCAATATCTCCGACGATGTCGACAACGCCGTTACCGAGCAGCTCAGGCCGCAGTTTGCCAAAAGTGTTAGGAACCAGTTGCTGAAGGCTGCCACCGAGCGTTATTCCGGCGTCATGAAACTCAATGATGTCAAAATCATAGACGATACGACCCTGAAGTTCAAACTTAACAAGAATCCTTACACTCTGACCCGTCAGCCCGAATGATTATGCGCAAGTTATTGTTGTTTTTAGTATCGGCGGCCGCCATATTGCCGGCAGGCGCGCAATCCGACACTCTGTCGGCCGATACTCTTCATTACCGGATGAATTATCACTGGGGGTTTATCAGCAAGACTGCCGGCGAGGGCACGGTCGTCACCCGTGAGTCGGGCGATACTGTCAGTGTCTCTTTTTCCGGACAGAGTATTCCGTGGGGCGGCCGGTTGTATTCGGTTAAAGATTCTCTGGTGGCAACCCTGAAGAGCGCCCCTTCGCTTTCAGAAGATGTCATCTATGAGAACGGCACTTATGCCAAACCGACGGTATCAGTCGGCCCCGACGGCGTTCTTAATGTCCAGCGAAACTATCCCTACCGTAATATCATGGGGAAGGGGTCGCTAAGCGCTTCCGACGCCACTATGCAGGCCATTACGATAACGGCCGATATGCTGAGCCTGTTCAAATGGGGCTCGGTGTTCGATTTCGACTCCATGCACCCCGGTCAGCTCCGGGATGTGGTAATAACGGGCGCCGATCCGGGGAAGCTTCATATCCGCTATAACGGCAAGACGAATCTCCGGCTCGACGGAGTGACATTGCCGGTCTATTCCATCGTTTTCACTTTCGAATATGAGGGCGCGATGTCGGACTACCCGGTTACAGCCTATATCGGGACACCGAGGATGATCCCTGTGTTCTTCTCGGCCGATCTAAAGATAGGTCACGTTCAGATGGCTCTTGAAAATGTCGGCGAGCTTCTTTCTGACAAGAGCTGACGGATCTACATACGGCCGTTGTCGTTGTAGCTGTAGAATCCTTTCGAGGTTATGATGATGTGGTCGAGAACACGAATGTCGAGCAATTCGGCTCCCTGTTTGATTTTGCGTGTCAGACGGTCATCTTCGGCGCTTGGCGAAAGAGCTCCCGACGGATGGTTGTGGACAAGGATCATGCCGGCCGCAAGATGGTCGATGGCCTCGCGCATGATTATTTTCGGATCTACGACAGTGGCGGCTGTTCCTCCGCGGCTTATGAGGCGGTCGGCTATCACGGCGTTTGAGCGCGACAGCAGAATGATGCGGAATTCTTCAAATGGAAGGAGTGCCATGCTGTCGCGCAGAAGCTTGTAGGCATCTTCGCTCCCGGTAATTTTATTTGGAGCGGCAGAGCAGTTCATCGCTGACGAACAGCGCGCTCCGAGCTCGAACGAGGCGGCGATGCTGACTGCTTTGGCGTCGCCGATTCCCTTGAAGCGGCGCGTCAGCTCTTTTATCGACATTCGCGCTATGTCGGGCAGGGAGCCCGAAGAGGAATAGAGCATATTCCGGCTCATGTCGAGAGCCGACATTCCCGGAAGGCCCTGGCCGATTATTATGGCCAGTAACTCGGCGTCGCTCAGGCTTTTTATTCCGGATCGGATAGCTTTTTCGCGCGGCCTGTCGTCGGCGTTGAGGTCGGTGATTCTGACGGTGCTCATTTTCCGCGGCGCATTTCGATCTCACGCTGGAGGTTACGGCCGCGGCGCAACAGAATATTGTTGATATAGGCGCGGATGAATCCCGTTCCGTAGCCGCAGATCTGTATGGCGGCGGCAGGAATGGCAAGGCAGGCGACTTCGGGGGATTCTGTCGAACACAATGCGGCGACAAATAATGCCGCGATATAAATTCCGATCGGAAGGAGCCACCAGGGGCTGACGAATATGCCGAGAAGCAGAAGCACGAGCCCTATGACAGTGGCTACGGCAGGCAGAGTGTGGACGATTTTGAGAGATCCCGGATAAAGTTCCTTAAGGGTTATACGCGACATTCCGAAAACATGAACCTGCCGCCAGAATTTTGCAAAGTCGACACGCCTTTTGTGATATACTTTGGCGTCGGGAATCAGGGCTGTCGAGAATCCGGCCTGACGTATTCTTGTCGACATATCGATATCTTCGCTGAACATTTCGCGGAATCCTCCGACTTTGTCGTAGACTTCGCGGGTATAGCCCATATTGAAACTGCGCGGCACGAATTTCTCCATCGAATGGCGGCCGCCGCGGATTCCGCCGGTGGTCAGGAAAGATGTCATGGCAAAGTTGATCGCTTTCTGTGTCGGCGAGAACGACTCGTGGGCCGCATCGGGCCCGCCGAAGCAGTCAACAGGTTTTTCGGCGAGGCTCTGCGACAGAATCTCGAAATAGTCGGGAGGAATAACGCAGTCGCTGTCGAAGAAAACGAGCATTCGGCCGCGCGAGCGTTCTATGCCGTAGTTTCGCGCGATCGAACGTCCTTCGTTGGATTTGGGGTAGTAGTGGAGATCGAGCCGGCCCGCGTATGCGTCGCATATATATCCGCAGGGCAGTGTCGAGCCGTCTTCGACGATGATTGTCTCGAAGTCGCGATATGTCTGTTCGGCGAGGCTTGCCAGAAGATCCTCGACTTCGGCGGGACGGTTATAGACCGGTACTATTACTGAGAATTGTGGCATAATGATCAGCTCATTCTGTTTTTGTAATCGTTGTAGTCGAAATGGCGGAGAATCTCGATGCGGCCGTCGGCGCGCTCAAGAACGATGTCGGGGTGTGACAGACCGTTGAACATTGTGGTCTTCACAGTGGTATAATGGTTCATATCCTCGAGAGTAAGCCGCTGTCCGGTTTTGAGCGGGTCGGCGAAAAGCCATGGCCCGGCAAAGTCACCGCTCAGGCAGGAGTTCCCGCCCAGACGGTAGGGGAGGCCCGATGTCGCGTCGTCGGCAAGAGCTTCTGTTATAGCCGGCCGATAGGGCATTTCAAGTGTGTCGGGCATGTGGCAGGCGAAAGATGCGTCGATGATGGCTGTTTTTATTCCCGAGTCTTCGACGACGTCGACAACCGAGGTGATCAGATCGCCCGTGCGCCATGTCCATGCGCTTCCCGGTTCGAGAATAACCTGTAGATTGGGGTGACGTTTCCGAAAGGCTTTAAGCAGCCCGGTTAGATGGTCGGTGTCGTAACCTTCGCGTGTCATAAGATGTCCGCCCCCCATGTTGACCCATCTGAGTGTCGGGAGCCATTTGCCGAACTGCTCTTCGAAGGCGTCGAGAACACGTTCGAGATCATGGCTTGTCGACTCACACAGGGCATGAAAATGGAATCCGTCGAGTTCCGGGGGGAGTGTGTCGGGAAGTTTGTCGGAGGTCACTCCGAAACGCGAGCCGGGCAATGCCGGGTTGTAGAGGTCGGTTTCGACAACACTGCAGCGCGGATTGACACGGAGCCCTGTTGAAACGCCCGCATTTTTGGCCCGGAGGCCGTATCGGGCGAGCTGGTCGAGCGAATTGAAGGTGATATGTGATGCGTGGGCCAGAAATCTGTCGATTGTGGCCGGAGTGTAGACCGGGCAGTAGACGTGGGCCTCTCCGCCGAGAGTTTCAACTCCGAGCCTCAGCTCATTCAGCGAACTGGCAGTGAAGTCGCGGTTATATGGCCTGATAATGTCGAATGTACGCCATAGGGCATTTGCCTTGAAGGCCATGATTATGTTTACCCCGGCGTTTTTCTCTACGCCGGCGATAAGCTCGAGATTGCGGCGCAGACGGGTCTCGTATACTATATAATAAGGTGTGGTAAGATTCTCTTGTGTCATTTTTCGATGGCGAATTTGGCAAACCGCAGAAGCATTGTCTTGCGTCCTTCCGATGAGAAGTCGACTGTTACGCGCGGATCGTCGGCAGTCTCGATACTTATTATAGTTCCGCGGCCGAAATGGCTGTGGACTATGCTCATACCTTCGGTGAGTTCCGATGCTTTATGGTGAGCCATGTCGCTTTGCTGAACCGCCGTATTCTGTCTTGTTGCCGACAGTGGAGTGAAGCGCGGTTTCGGGGTCGACGGCATCTCGGCAAAACTGCGACGGTAGTTTGATATCGGATTACCTGTAGAAACAGTTTTTTCAGGACGGCTTCCTTCTTCAAAGTTTATCCATTCAGAGTCGATGTCGCCGAGGAACCTCGAAGGGCGGCATCCCACAGTCTGACCCGACCTGAATCGCGACCCGGCATAGGTTATCATGCAGTAACGGCGTGCGCGCGTTATTGCTACATACAGCAATCTCCGTTCCTCTTCGATGCTTTCGGCTGTTTCGCCGCCCATGTTCGACGGGAAAAGGTCTTCTTCGAGTCCGACAATAAATACATTATTGAACTCAAGGCCTTTTGCGGCATGGACTGTCATGAGGGTAACCCTTTCGTCGGCATCTTCGACGCTGTCCTGATCGGTTGCGAGGGCAACGTCGGCCATGAAAGCCGCCAGCGACGGATCGCCGTCGGGTGTTTCGCGTGCCATGTCAACCATTGAGCGTATGCCTGACATCAACTCTTCGAGATTCTCGACTTTCGCCACATTCTCAGGAGTGCGTTCAGTGACGTATTGTTGCATTATCCGGGTTTTCTCCATAACGGCGACGGCGATTGTATAGGCGTCGGCACCCGATTCGTTGAGAGCCCTGAGGCTTTCCATTAGCGTCACGAATTCGCCGATGCGTTTTCGGGCAGCCCCCGTCAATGGGGCCTGATAAGCGTCGGGGTCGGATATGACGCGGCCTATGCTGACGCCATGTTCCATTGCGGTTGTGGCAAGTCGTCCGACGGTAGTGTCGCCGATGCCGCGCGCCGGAAAATTTATGACCCTGCGCAGGGCCTCGTCGTCGTCGGGGTTAAGAATCAGCCTGAAATAAGCTATGGCGTCGCGCACTTCCTTGCGCTGATAGAACGACAGGCCTCCATAGATGCGATAAGGAATCGCACGGCGCCGGAGCATTTCTTCGAGAACGCGGCTCTGGGCGTTGGTTCGGTAGAGAATGGCATATTCATCGAGGCTGTCGTGGGCGGAATGGCGGCGGCGCGTGATGGCCTGAGCCACGAGGGCGGCTTCGTCGTAGTCGCTGTAAGCGCGCGCCACTCTGACTTTTTCACCTTTTATTTCGCGGCCGAGAGCGCTGACAACGCGTTTCGGGATCTGCCTGACATTCTTCGCAATAAGCGAATTGGCGGCTTCGACGATGGGCGTTGTCGAGCGGTAGTTTGTTTCGAGCTTGAAAGTCTGCAATCCGGGATATTGTTTTTCGAGCGCGAGGATATTCGATATGTTGGCGCCACGGAACGAATAGATGCTTTGGGCGTCGTCGCCGACGACAGTCAGCCCATTGCGCCCTTCGGTCAGGCGGCGTATTATGCTGTGCTGGGCAAGATTGGTGTCCTGATACTCGTCGACAAGGATATATCTGAACCGTCGGCGAAGAGCGTCGCAGACTTCGGGCTGATCGCGCATCAGAACATTCATGTAGTAGAGCAAGTCGTCGAAATCCATTGCCGACGCGGCGCGGCACCGTTCGCTGTAGAGCTGATAGATCCGGGCTGTCATCGGACGTCCGGCTTTTTCGTCGCGTAATCTGAAATCCTTGTCAGAAGCGTATTGTGCGGGGCCGACAAGGAGGTTTTTTGCCCGTGAGACAGTGGCGGCTACAGCCGCCGGTTTATAGGTGTTGACATCAAGCCCCATTTGCTTGATAATCATTTTTATGGCAGCTTTTGAGTCTGCTGAATCGTAGATCGTGAAGTCACTGCGGAATCCGATATGCGAGGCATATATGCGCAATATGCGGGCAAAAATACTGTGGAATGTTCCCATCCATATTCTTGAGGCGCAGTCGCTTCCAACCGATGACTCGACACGGTTGCGCATCTCGCGCGCGGCCTTGTTTGTGAATGTAAGAGCCAGAATGGCCTGAGGCGGGAGCCCGAGACGAAGCAGATGGACTATCTTGCGGGTCAGCACACGTGTTTTTCCCGATCCGGCGCCGGCGATTACCAGAGACGGAGCGTCGACGAATACAACGGCGTCGCGTTGCTGCTCGTTCAGGTCGCTGAGATATTGTTCCATATTCTTTGCAAAAATAGCAAAAAAGCCCTGAACGGCAAAGCATAGTCAGATGTCAGTCGGTATTGATGTCTGACAGAATTTTTCTGTTGACGCGTCGACGTTCGGGATCGCGCAGCCAACCCCATTTGTTGAAGTAGCGGGCCATGTTGATGCAGTGGATTGCCAGTAGACGCAGGTTCCGGTATGATGCTGCCCGATGGCAGTGGACAACTGTTTCCGAGGGATAATACAGTGTCAGATAGCTGCTGTGAATTCTCCGCGTCAGGTCAATGTCTTCGGGATACATGAAAAAACGCTCGTCGAAAAGCCCCGTCCGGCGTAGCGCCTCGACGCGGAGAAACATGAAGCTTCCCTGATGATAGGCGACATTGAGTTCGCGTGAATGGTCGAATTCCGACAGCAGATAGCGTTCGTTGCGGCGGCGCATGAGCCATTTGGGAAGGAAACGGCGTCCGAATACATCGAGAGGGGTAGGAAGGAGTCGCACTGTCGGCTGCAACCGTCCGTCGGGATAGACGATTTTAGGTTGTAGCTGTCCGATTTCGGGCCTTCTGTCCATGACTCCGGCGATTCTGACGAGTATTCCGGGTTCGAATCTGACGTCGCTGTTGACAACGAGATGGTAGCGGGCCCCATCGGCGATGGCGCGGCGGATGGCTTTGTTGTGAGCCGCGCCGTATCCGACGTTTTCCGATGCGATATATTCCACTTTGTCGAACCCTCCGACAAAGAGCCTCAGCCGCTCTTCAGAGCCGTTGTCGACAATGAATATACGGCTTACGATTGCTGAGTTCAGCGATTCGAGACACTGCCGGAGCTCGTCTTCGTCGGTATGGTATGTTACTATCGAGACTGTCATCATGGTTTTGTCATTTTTTCTGACCCGGGGCGGAAGATGGCCGTGATTTTGCCGGCGACGCTACCGTTGTCAGAGGAAGCCCGGTGAGATCGGTCAGCGCTGTTTTCAATGTGCTTGAATATGACGATTTTACGAGCTGGGTGCCATATTGGTTCCAGAGCGTGGTGAAATATTCCTCGACTTCGCCGCTCCGCTGCTGCATCTGCCGTAGCCGCTTATAGTCTTCGCGCCAGTGGCGAGCCTTGTCGCTGTTGTCAGCGAAACGACACGATTCGCTGACTTTTACTTTGATGGTATATTCGCCGGTGCCCCACATCGGGCGTCCGTTGCTGAGCGGCATGTAGGAGCGCGGCACGACAAAACTGTCACCTTTGACGCGCAAAAGGTGGCTGTTCAGAAAACTTTCGCGCTCGTTTTCGGGCAGTTTCTGCGACAGGTCGATTATCGCTTTTCTGGAATAGCTGAAAAGCCTGACGTTGTCGGGTATGGCGATGTCGAAGGTGAAGTTTCCGAGTTCTACATCTTTATGGATTTGTATTGCCTGATTGATCCACGACGAAAAGATCGAAAAACTGATTTTCACCCTCAGGTCGTTGCGCTCGTCGAATGAGAAGCCGTTTCCTCCTGTGCCGGGGCGCACAATCGAATCTCCTTTTATCGCGGCACGGCCGTGGCGAAGGTCGCTTATTGTCTTGATTCCGTTGGCTGTGAGGTTGGGGAGATGGCAATTGTAGGGATAGAAAGCCATCGAGTCGATGACGAGTGTGAACTTGCTGTGGCGGAAAAGATGCTCGAGATTATTGCGGTCGATGCTGCAACTGAGGTAGATGACCTCGTTGCCGTTGCGGATTCCGCGAATCTCTATTCCGTCGAAGTTTATGTCGCTCGGGTCGAGAGCGCCGAAGCGCGAGTTTGAGGCGTAGAAATCGCGAATGCCGCGAATCGACGAGATACTGTCGGTGTAGCTGTTCTCGTTCATGATCATTTTCATCCATTCGGCCTTCTGTTTTTTCCGATAGTTGATGAGATTGAAAGTTTCGGTCACGACGGCGTCGACGAGGCCACCGACAACACCGATTCCGAGTGTCGTTCCGATGTCGGCGAGAATACCGCGGTCTTGCGCCGAGCCGTTGAGCTGTTCCATAGTGCGGGTTATCTCATTGCGGGTGTCGGCAGGCATCTGGCGTACATTGACCTCCCAGCTGTCGACGTTGACGGCCGGATTATTGTCGCGGGCCGCAATCTGCAAAGCGGCGAAAAGCAGTGTCAGAACGATGATAGGGTATTTCATAGTCAGTGAGGATTTATTCGAGGGCGTCGATAAGAATGAACGCATTGCTTCGGGAGGGCGCCTCAAACGGGTGAAGGTTTTCGGTCGTTTCTTTATATGATAGTGTGGCCGGATCGAAGACATAGACTGTCTGATCCGGCAGGGTTACATCGATGAGCGCTTTGCGGGCAGCGGCGAAAGCGCGCCGCGGTGTCATGCCTTCGGCGAGGTTGGCATAGAAGAGGCGCATGAGGCGGCTGGTGGCATCGCTCTCCACAGTCCATAAGCTCAGCAGCATGGCGTCGACTCCGGCATTTTTCAGCGCCCGCTGAATGCCGAAGACGCCGTCGGAGGTTATGACTCCGAGGGCGCTCTGACATGCCGCAACGGTGAAAAGCCGGCAACGGCGCAGGTCAAGATCGCGGATCTCGCGTGCCGAAAGAAGTCCGTCGGCCATTGTGTATGGGTCGAGAGAACTGTTGCCGAGATTGGGATTTACGCCTGCAAAGGCTATTATGTTCTGCGACAGACAATCATCGGTGGCGGTAGGTTTGATGTCGGTAGCCATCGGAGTACGGCCCCGGAAGCATCCGTGAGTAGAGACGATTATTGATTCGTAATCGGGCGCTTCGGTTCGGAACGCCGCTTCTGAGGCATACTGAAGAGCCATTCTGCGGTCGAGTTTATTGTTGCGGTCTTCGAGAATGGTCGACGTCTCGTCGAACTGGGCGGCGAGGATAGGGAAGAATGTGCCCTGATAGCTGCTGAACGCCCTCTGATCGTTGTCGGTGGCGCTCAGGTCGAGCCACGCGTTGTAGTTGATGTCGCCAACCAACAGCATTGGCTTTTCAGCTCTGACGCTGCGGGCAGGTTCCATGAGGCGGCGTGTCGAGGTCAGTCGGTAAACCTCGCGTTCGGCCGCTCCCTGAAGGTATTCGATTGCAAGACGATGGATATATCCGTCTGGCGCAAAGTAAAGCCTGTCGACGCCCTCGAGCGACTGGATAAGCGGTTTCGTCCACACCAGGTCGTTGACGCTTTCGCTTTCATAGATATAGTCTTTGTCATATATTTCTGATGTTTCCAGACCTTCGCCGGCCTCTTCCATAACGCTCGCCGGTCGAGTGAGTTTTATAAATTTCGGCTCACCTGTCGGATATACGATGACAACCGCCATCTCAGCCACACTGTCTTTTTCGTATGCAATGAATTCGGCTGCTGCCTGACCGCGCTTGAGCTTTTTCTGGATATCAGTCCATCGGTAGTTGAGTGACTTGAGAGCTTTTTTCGACGCTTTTCCGTTTCCCGACCGTTGAAGAAGTTCAAGAAGCAGCCCCTTTGAAAAAAGAGCTACGTCGTAGATAAATCCGGGGTCGGCCTCTTCGAGCAGATAGCAGTCGGCTATGAACGGACGCAGCTGATGCCAGAACTGTTCGCGCTCGATGGCGTTCATGTTGGCGAAGTTTGCCATGGCATATTTCTTCTGCTTTGCAAAATAGTTTTTATATGCCTTGAGGGCTCCCTCTCTGTCGACGTCGGCCAGAAGAAGAATCTTTGCATACATCCGTTCGGCGTTGATATAGGCACGGCTGTTGCGGTCGAGCACTTTCGCAAGTTCTCCGGCCGCCATCTCCAGGGCCTCGTCGATTTTTCTGTTCCGAGCCATTGTCAGTGCGTACGACAGCTTGTGGGTAAGATAGTTGTCGTCGCCGACGCGGTATCTTCCGCCATATTCGATTATATCGTCGGCTGTCTTCAGCAGTTCCTCGGCCTGGTCATATTCGCCGAGCCGATAATGGAGCTGGGCACGTTCGCGAGGCAGAAGAAGGTCGAGTCCATGGAAGTCGACGCCGCTGTTGCGGTCGATAAGGTTTTGTGCCTCGCGATAGCAGTAATCGGCCATATAAAACTGATCATCCTCATAATACTGGTTGCCGCGGAGTTTCAACAGCGCGGCCTTATAATCGATGAGGTTGTTATTACCCATTCCCCCCGAATTGAGAATAAAGTCGATAGAGTCGGCGCATGCTTTGATTTTGTCGACCTGTCCGAGCTCGTATGCGCGGTTGCCTTCGCTGATGAGCGAGTCAATCAGCTTGTGGGCGTCGGCTCCGAGCCGGATGGCGAACACCATTAATATATATATGGCAAGGCGTCTCATTTTCGCGTGTTATGGTTGATTATGACATAGGAAACCGGCTCGTCGGAATTATTCCCGATCTTAAGCAACAGCGGCTTGTCTTTCAGAGCAACTCCGGTTATACACACTTCGCCGTCGGGAAGTTCCCTGACGGAAAATTTTTGCCCTTCATTGACGACCGAAACCTTAAGCCGCGCTTTTTCACCTCCGTAGGGCATGACGATGAATGTCTGAAGACCCCAGCGCCCCGGCAGATTATAGGTGACGCATTTTTTTGCTTTAATGGTTTTCTCGACGAGAGAGTAATTATACCTCATGTCGGCGCCGTTCAGATATAATCCTGTGGTTGTCTGATAGCGTTCGGCGTTTTCGGCATTTGTCATTACAGCATTCAGCCTGAATCCGGCTACGCCGTCGCTTATCCGACACTCGGCATTGCGGTCGATGCGCAGCTCGTCCATAGGCGTCCATAACTTGTCGGACGAAAGTTTGCTGACGGCGTTTCTGAAGGCTTTTTCGCCTCCTTTGCGCAGATTGGCCACAACGGACTGCAGTTTCTGCATTTCGGGGTCGAGGGCGGCGGCACGGGCACCGACTACAGATAGCAATATAATCGTCAGGATAATAAGCTTTTTCATCGTTGTTCCATAATTTCTGGCCAGTATTTTTCGAGATTTCCGTCGGTCGGGAGTGCCGGGGCGGGTGTATGTGTCTGCCCGCTCTCGCTCTTCGCGGACGCAAGCTGCTGCAGCTCTTTTTCGGCGATAGCGGCGATTGATTCAAGCGTAGGACGATTTTCCGGATTAAAATTCAGGCTGTCGGCTATAATTGAATTGAGGCTGTCGAGTCCTTGTCGCATAATGGGAATCGGAGTATTGGCATTCTGAACCGAACCTCCTCTGCCATGAAATATGTCGATGCCCATAAATATGAAAAAGACCGAAGCTGCCAGCGCCCACGAAGCTGAGTAGCCTTCGGGCGCTTTATAGCGGGTGTTGTCGCCTCTGTTGTTTTCGGCGAGCGCGAAGCCGCTGTTGTCGATGAATATGGTGTCGGGACATATTGCGATACGCGATGAATCGGCGCTTCGGGCTATGTCGTGAAGAATCTGCCATGCCGTTTTCTCGTCGATTTCTCCGGCCAATGCTGATGCCGGGCCCTCAGGGTATTTTTCGGAATATTTGATCATTTGAGTGTGTTGATCTCTGGTGAAGGGACTGAATAGGCCCGGCTCATCCGTTTGTCGTCGACAACCGAGACGATGCCTACGGCGCGGAATCCGAACCTGTCGCGGACTATGACGGGGCCACCGGAGTATCCCGGCGTGAGGCCGCCTTCATGGGTGAGCAGCATCAGTCGGCCCGGCTGTTCGGTCAGGTCAGACAATGGGAGCCGCAACTCATCGGAGCAGTGTTCGAGGCGCGCACCGTTGACGCCTGTCACAGGATAACCGAAGAAGGTCAGCCGTTTGCCTTCATGGAGCAGACGCCTGAGGTCTGTCGAGTCGGCCAGCGCTATTGAGCCGGCGCGGTTGAAACGGGTTGCTGCGATGTCGCCGAGCATCATGTCGCAACGGCGGTAGCGGTGAGAGATACTGCGCCAATAGAACGGGGTGGAATAATCGCCGAGTTCTACGATATCGTCGTTAGAGGTGTTAAGAGAGAATCTGTCGGAACAGACAACCGTCTGGTGGCCGTTTTCGTCGGTGAGGGTCATGAAGGAACGTAGCCTGAGACTGTCCGTACCGGAAATCTGATTGGCTGTCTCTACAGCGAGTGCCCGTGTCACAGGCCATTCGGATAGGGTGGGCAGACGCCCGAAGTCTACCGGATTGACGGCATTGAGCCATGGTTGCAGACAATGGCGTGCGGTGACGAGCAGCGAGTCGGTTGTCAGGAAAGCCGAGCCTACGGGAGGCGTTTCGTAAACGAATGATTCCATGACTTTTCCCGAAGTGACGTCGACGAGCTGAATGGAGTCGACGCGAGTCATGAACATTGACGATGCGATTTCTTCAGCCATGGAGCCGGTTATCCGCTCGCGGTTATAGTCATAGATGAAAAACGCTCCTACAGCCGCGACGGTAAGAACCAGAATTGCGAGAAGCTTTGTCAGAGGACTTGAACGGTGTTCTATTCTGATTACACTGTGGCGGTCGTTGGCATCTCTCACTTCGTTGAAACGAAATCGGCTGCCGCCTGCTTCGATGACGTCGCCGTCGGTCAGATAGCATACTCGGTTTATCGGTTCTCCGTTGACAAAAACGGCGAGAAACGGACTGCATCTTATTATGTGCCAGCCACGGCCGTCAGTGTCGGGCTTTATCTTGGCAACCACCGGGTCGAAGGCAGATGAAGCTTCAGGCAGCCTGACGTCACACCCTTCCATGCTGCCGATTACAGCCGTGCGGTCGCCGGCGCCGTGGAAAATACAGCTGTTCGAAGTCAGGGTGTAGTGCTTATCCATTGTAACGATCGCTGAATGTCTTGACTATTAGCGGTATGGCTGCTACGAGGTCTCTGTCGTAGCGCGTAACCGACAGCCCTGATTCGTCAACGCCCAGTTCATCGAATGAACATAGGTCGAAATGGGCTCCCCGTTCAAGTTTATATTTTTTCTTCAGCGATACCGGATGCTTTCCACGATATTCGCTGTCGGTAAGTCGTCGGCGCATATCCTCTTCGATTTCAGCGCGTTCTTTGTCGGTACAGGGGCGGTTCCCCTGCAAAAGACGCTCTATAACCCATCGGTTGTGCTCGATGGCTGTGAGGAATTCTATTTCGTCGGCCGAAACGGCGTAGAAGTTTGCCCAGTCGTTCCGATTATGCCCCAACAGCAACATCTTCTGCTCGATAGACATTACATTGAAGAGGTTGGAATTACGGGCGGTGTCGTCAGAGACCTTTTCCCATGCCTCATCGACCTCGTTCTGAGGAAGCTCGTTAGGAACACCTCGCTTCGCGAAACTGAGATTGTAGACATAGTTGACATATTTTGCCATTTCGGTGAATTCTTTTCTCATGGCATTTTTCGCAGACCGATCATCGTCGCGGATGTCGACAACCGGTTTGCTGCCGAGCCGTCGCCGAAGAATTTCAGCATAGTTTCTGTTGCGGTCGGGATTGTCGAATCCCAGATAAACTGTCAGCTGTCTGTCAGGGTCTGAAGCCCAGAGTCGCATTTTTGCCTGAACCGCGTCCGATGAGATTTTCCCGATAACGAATTCCCATTCCGTGCCAACGAAGTCGGGCCTCTTTCCGTAATACAGCGGCTTATATAGTCTGACTTGCGGAATTTCGCCGCGCAAGTCGACGACGCGCCTGAATGAGTTTTCAATCAGCTCCTTACGTATGAACATGAAGTCGTCGATGAAGTCGGTGTCGTCGGTGACGACACTGATGCGGGTTCGTTTCGACGGATTGCTGACATACGCTCCGCTCTGGTGGCTGTTGGCATAGAGCGGAAGGACTTCGCTAAGAGCCTCGGCTTCACCGAAGCAGACAATATGTGGAGTGGGGAGTGGCTTGCGGGTTATCATGGAGTCAGTTTAGAGCGTCGATCAGAATAAACGATGCCCAGGACGGGTGTTTAGTTCTGATTGTGGCCGATGATTGGTATGCCGAGCGAGATGTCGACTACATTGTAGTCGTAGGCCTGAGTGTCGGCTGACAGTTTTTGCCAGGCCTTGAGATATTTATGTAGCATTTTCACTTCATCTTTTACGGAACCGGGCGAATATCCGAGAATTTCGTGAGAGGCATTCCATCGAAGATGTTCGGTGCGCGCCAGATTAGTCAGTATGGCCGCGATGTCGTCGGGCGCATCGCGATAAACGGTGCTCATATTGTTGCGGCTTATTGTCTGCCAGTCGAAGCCCTCTTTGCCTGATGCGCGAAGCGCCATTCCGGCAAGCTTCTGTTTTGTGAGGATATGAAGGCTGTTGGCGAAATCCTGTCCTCGCATACGGCGCAGGGCCATGGCAGCTCCGTAGGGAGGGTAGTAGTTCAGATGATCTTCGTCGAGCTGCATCAATTTCATGTATGCCGACTCCCAGGCGTCGGCAGCGTCGGGGAGTTTTGTCGTTCCAATGACAGAATCGTAAAGATTATGGAACTGACGGGCTCGTTCCTCAAGATTGTCGGATATGATGTTTTCGTAGGTGAAGATTTCTTGATCGCTTCCGAAAAGGAATATGGGGAGGCTGAGATTGGCATTCCGTTTTATTCGGGTCTGTGTCAGATTGTCGCCGGCTTCGGTCTGGGCGCGGGCCATACGGTTGTAGTGTAGGGCGATTCGCCTGAAATAACCGTTGGTGTCGTCTTTTATTCGCGCAAGAATGCGGAATCTGTCAAGGTCTGTGCCGCAACGCAGGGCGAGTTTAAGTATTCTGATGGCGAGCGAAATGTTGAGCTCGTCGTTTTCGGTGGCAATGACGATGTAGTTGAGAGAGGGAAGGCTCTTTTCAAGTTTGAGGTAAAATTCCGCACTGCGGCAGTCGAGGCTTTCAAGCGTTATCTCGGCATCGCTCATGTTGCCGTCTTTCAGGAACGGCATGGCTACGGGGACTGCCGGAGCATTTGCAACGAACGGCCCGGCGAGGTCTGCCATATCACGGTCGACGACGTCGATATGAAGGGGGGAGCGTCGGACATCGCAGGGTGTGCTGCGGCTGTCTACAAATGATCCGAACTCATATAGGAACCTCACGGCGTCGCAGCCGACTTCGCCGAACCCGATTACAAGAGCGTTGAACGGCGAGGCGACCGTTGCGTCTTTCCCGACATCGACACAGTTGACCGGGAGAAGTTCTTCGTGAAGCTTCAGCAGTTCGACACAGATATGCGAAGAGTCGTCGATCTTGACTCTTATCCGCTGTCCGGCGCGGCTGTCTTCGATGGCACGGTGGATGCTGTTGATTCGCGCGCGGCAATGGAAAATCACCTTTCCGCTGTTACCGGCGAATTCCTCGATCACATTGTCGTCGAGAAGAAGTTCTGCGGCCTGGATGTTTTCGCGCTCGTCGTTGCCGAGGAACATGAAGTCGATGCGGCCTTCACATCGGGTAGCGATCAGTCGCGACAGGCTGTGGAGGTGCAGAACCGAATGAAGAATATTGCCACGGGCCTTTTCAACGCTGCTCTCCACGTTGGCCGGGTTGACGTAGGTGCTTGTTGTCAGGCACCGGTGTTTTTCCATGAACTCGATCTCGTTGCTCTTAAGCGACAGAAACTGGAAAACGCGGTCGATGCCGATATGGGAGTCGGCTTCGTCGTCAACGGCATTGGCGCGGATTACGATAATGCGGAAGTCATCCGACCCGGTGGCCCGATAATGGTCGAAGATACCCTTGACGAGATTCTTCGAGGCTTCGTTGAAGCCCCAGAAGATATAGGTGTGGTTTACTTTTTTTCCAAAGCGGCTGACATTGAACAGGCGCAAGCGCGACATCAGGTTGTAGCCAAAATGCTTTATGATAAAAAGAGTGCTGACAATGGCGGCTAACAGATGGCCGAGCGAGAAGAAGAGCATGAATATCCAGCTCTCGTGGAAAGGAGCGTGAATAGCGCTGACATCGCTGTTGAGCAGAAATGCCTCGAAGGCATGGATGATCGCCATCGGCGCATTGCTCCATAGCGACGTAAAGTCGCCGGTGCACATTCCGACATCATAAACGATAAAATTGAAGAGTAGGGCACATATGAAGAGGGTCTGGAGCCGTATCGAGGAAATATGTTTTTTAACAGGCCGAATGGCCAGCCAAAGCAAAACAATAATCCCGACCGTAACCAGACATACTATTGAACTCCACATCGCAACCTTCGACAGGGAGAGCCATTGATCGGAGGTGCCGATGGCGAAGTTAAAGGTATTAGAGTTGACAATGTCTTCTATTGTCTTTGATTCGGAGACAAATAAATCTGAAAGCATTTTTCCAAAGATATACCGAATTGTTTCTGTTTCAAGTCGGCCGGTCACTATTTTGCAAATATAAGTTTTTTATCCGAGAAAAGAAAATCGGGCCTGAGCATGCGAGATTGACGCGGGCCGTGCATCCGGTCGTATTCAATGTGATTATTCAATTCTCAGAGGCTCTTCTGATGAGTTAGCGATTCAGTAATGACTGTCGTTCTTTATTGATTTATCGTTTGTTGCCGGAACGATTATGTAAACATTAACTACGATTTTTTAACTCTTCAGCGCAATCTATTCAGGAGTCGGGGATGTTTATAGAGTATGAAAGGGCAGAAGAGACTGCCGGCATTCCGAAAAGTTTGGAAATGCAACATCGACATTTGCAAATAGCAACAGCGGAATTTTGAAAATGAAATTACGATTTGCGAATTTAAAGCCAAAGATCAGTTTGAGAATGTAAATATTGGTTTTTATCATTGTTTTCAAAATTGGGAATCGCAGAAGTTGCCGGATGCAAAATTAAATCGCTATGCCTATAATTAGGTATTAGCACCCATGTGCTTTTATGGGTAATTGATTGATACTCATAGATACTATGCGCTAAATTTGTGTTTACACTTTAAATTTTAGGGCATCGACGCGCCTATAGGACTATTTTTGTCTGATAAGCGCGTTTTAATTTGCGCAATTCGGTGCCCAACAAGTTATTATCTCTATTTATTGAAGCTTTGCTTTAATGCGTGTGCGCTGTTTGTAAACTCCATTGTTGATTGCAAATGTCAATTTTGCAAATGCAAAGCAATAAATTTGCATTTAGACATTTGCATAATTAAAATAATGTCATTACATTTGCAACCGAAAATGCAACTCTAAATTTGCAAATGTTATGGATATTGTAACCCGTCTTAAGAGCTTCATCGACAGTCACCGCATTCCGGTGACGCAGTTTGCCGATCAATGCGGCATTCCGCGACCGACTTTGTCGCAATTGCTCAATGGGCGCAATAAGAAGGTGAGCGATGAAGTCGTCGCTAAAATCCATGCAGCCTACCCTGATCTGTCGATCATGTGGCTACTGTTCGGCGAAGGGTCGATGGAGAGTGGAGAACAGCCTGTTTCCACTGCTACAATTCCGGAAAATGAATCGCTGATGGCTCAGCCTGCGTCCGACGCTGACCGCCTTGACTTCACCGAGCCTTTTGTGTCGCAGACGGGTTTTTATGAGTCGGAACGCGCCGATAGCGGTGCCGTTCCTAAAGAGCAGAAGCCCACTATAACATTTGCCCCCGACCGTTCGGAACGGTCAGGCAAGAGAGTTGTGAATATCGTGGTTTATTACGATGACCGCAGCTATGAGTCGTTTGTGCCCGATCCGAGTGGGCGTGCGCCCTTTTAAACGCCGGTTTCATTCGGCCAAAGCGTCGATCGTGTGGCGCGCTACAGCAGCATAAAGGGCCGCTGTTTCTGTCCGTAGCCGGTTTCGTCCGAGAGTCGACGGAACGAAGCCTGCGGCAACAACACGGCTGATTTCATCGGCTGTAAAATCTCCTTCAGGACCGATAAGGATAATAGTTGGTGTATTGGGCTTCATCTCTGCCGCCATCGATAGCAAGGGATAGTTCTCATCGCAGTAGCCGACGAAGCGCTGAGCGCTTTCTGAGGCTGTTTTCGCTATAAATTCATAAATAGGGGTCATTTCCCATATCTCAGGCAAGGTCGCTTTGAGAGACTGCTTCATAGCCGAAACAGAAATCTTTTCGAGACGCTCGGTTTTCAGCACACGTCGCTCGCTTCGCGCCGTCAGAACCGGCACAAAACGGTCAATGCCCACTTCTGTCAGCTTTTCCACAAGCCATTCCATGCGGTCGAGATTCTTTGTAGGAGCCACGGCAACGGTAATCCGCCCTTTCCATACCGGAGGCAATTCTGTGCGTTTCTCGACGGCTATAATCGCTCTTTTGGGGTGCGCGTCGATCAGGCGGCAGTCGTAGAGACCTCCACGGCCGTCAACGGCCTGAAGCGTATCTCCTTCGTGAAGACGCAGCACTCTGACGGCGTGTCCCGAATCAGATTCGGGCAACACAGTGTCGTCGGGAAGTCCGGGAGCGTAGAAGCGTATCATACGGTCATTCCTTCAGGATCGTTCAGAATGCGGTCTTTTTCTTGTAGAGTCTGTGACTGGTGTTCGTTGTCGCGGAAGAATATCCAGAACAAAATGGCCACAACGAGTGCGTAAGACGCAAAGATAAGCCACGATTCGTGCCATCCGTCGATCTGTGCCACCCCCTCGGGACGGGCCAGAACGTTGCGGTCAATTATGGCCTGTGCGCCGAGAGTTCCGATTGTGGCGCCTATCCCGTTGGTCATAATCATGAACAGACCTTGTGCCGACGAGCGCTGGGCAGGCGGGGTCTGGCGGTCGACATAGAGCGAGCCGCTGACGTTGAAGAAGTCGAAGGCGACGCCGTAGACTATCATTGACAGAATAAACAGTATTACGCCCGGCATCGTAGGATTGCCTAAGCCGAACAGTCCGAAGCGTAAAACCCAGGCGAACATGGCTATCAGCATTACGCCTTTGATGCCGAACCGTTTCATGAAAAACGGAATCAGGAGAATGCAGAGTGCCTCGCTCATCTGAGAAAGCGAAATCAGCGCGTTGGCGTTGTCAACTCCCCACGTTCCGGCATATTCCGGAAGTTTTCCGAAGGCCTGGATGAAAGGATTGGCAAAACCGTTGGTTATCTGTAGCGACACACCGAGAAACATACTGAAAATGAAGAAGATCGCCATCTTGCGCTGCCGGAAAAGGGTGAATGCGCGAAGTCCCAGAGCGTCGACGATGCTCCGGCTTTCACCTTTGCCCGAAACCGGGCACTTCGGCAGAGTCAGAGCATAGAGGGCTGTGACGAGGCTGAGAACAGCTGAAGTAAGCAGCTGTGCGGCAGTGTTCTGGAAGCCTGTGAAGTTTACAAACAGCATTGTAACTATGAAGCCTATCGTTCCGAATACTCGTATCGGAGGATAGTCTTTGACTGTGTCGAGGCCGGCTGCTGTCATGGCGGAATATGCCGTTGAATTTGTCAGTCCTATCGTAGGCATGAAAAATGCTACCGATACCATATATAGGCTGAAGAGCACAGCGAAGTCAGGTTGGCCGCTTGAGAAGGCATACAGTCCGGCGGCTCCCATGAAAAGTCCGGCCAGAAGATGGCAGAGACTGAGGGCCTTCTGTGCCTGAATCCAGCGGTCGGCGATAATGCCTATAAGTCCGGGCATGAATAGCGACACAATGCCCTGAATGGCGTAGAACCAGCCGATTTTACCCGCCAGCCCTATGCCGGCGAGATATGCTCCGAGAGAGGTCAGATATGCACCCCATACGGCGAATTCAAGGAAGTTGATTGTGATAAGGCGTGCTTTTAGAAGTTTCATGGTGTCAGAACGCAAAGTTAAAGAATGAGGAAAGATTATTTGTTGGTTTTCTTGCGGATTATCTCGCGGATTCGGGCTGCCTCTTCATATTCTTCGCGCTCGATAAGACGATTGAGTGTCTTTTCGAGTTCCTCAAGGCTGTATTTCGAGGGGTCGGGCATCCGCTGGGGCTCGGCGGGGTTATATCCGCGTTCCGGCAGTTCTCCGCTCTCGCTGTTGTCTTCGTTGGAGGTGAAGGGGTCGTTTTCGATCACAAAGCCGGTTTCTTTGAGGATCTGCGGAGTCGTGTAGATCGGTGCTCCCGTGCGCATGGCGGTGGCGATGGCGTCGGAGGTGCGTGAGTCGATGGTCACCTCGCGCTCTGAATCGAACAGGGTGATCTCGCTTGAGAAAATCCCGTCTTCGAATTTATAGATGAAGACTTCTTTGACCCCGATGCCGAAGGCATGGGTTATGTTTACAATGAGGTCGTGGGTGAGAGGGCGCGGTGTGTTTATGTTTTCGAGGCGTGTAGCTATGGCTTTTGCCTCGGTGGCGCCGATAACAACTGGAATTCTGACCGGCCCGTCGGTCTGGCCGAGAATCAGCGCATAGGCTCCGCTGTGAGTCTGGCTGTATGATATTCCCAGCACTCTGAGCTTTATCTTTTCTTCCATTTTGTTTGGTTGTACTAATTTGTGGGAGCTGTAATAAGTCCGCTGCCGAGACAAATACGTCGGTCGGGAGTGTATATGACGGCAAACTGGCCGGGTGCGATGCCTTGCACGGGTTTGTCGCTGGTCAGCATGAATTCTCCGTCATTGTCGCCTGCCAACAGAGTGCCGGTGATGAAATCGGGGGTATGGCGGTTTTTGAACGATACTTTCAGGGAAGAGCCTACCGTGCCGAGTACCGACGCTCCCGAGGGTGTTATCCAGTGCATCTCGGTCAGAGGCAGCTCTGTGCCGTATTGCAGGGCGGTATCGTAGCCTCTCGACACGTAGATGACATTGTCGGGGATATTTTTCCGCACAACAAACCAGGGGCCTCCGCTGAGTCCGAGTCCTTTGCGCTGGCCGATGGTGTGGAACCATAATCCGCGGTGTTCGCCGAGTTTGCGGCCAGTCTCGATCTCGATGACAGGGCCGGGTCGCTCGCCGAGATGGCGGCGGATGAAGTCGTTGTAGTTGATGTTGCCGAGAAAACATATTCCCTGACTGTCGCGCCGGCGTGCATTCGGGAGATTTGCTTCGAGGGCTATGCGGCGCACTTCGCTTTTTGGAAGATTTCCGATAGGGAACATCGCGTGGCAGAGCTGGCCGTAGGTTATCGAAGCCAGAAAATCGGTCTGGTCTTTAACCGGATCCACGGCAGTGCCGAGATATGTCAGTCCGTCGGACCCTGTCAGGGTTGTGGCATAATGGCCGGTTGCGGTGAGGTCATAATTCTTGCCTGCGCGTTCCTCGAAATATCCGAACTTGATAACGCGGTTACAGGCCATGTCGGGATTCGGTGTCAGTCCGCTGCGCGCTTTCTCGAGAGCAACGTTCATTACGTGTTCCCAATATTCCTTATGGAGCGGCACGACCTCAAGCCTGAGTCCGTAGCGGCGGGCTATGAGGTTGCACATCTCAATATCTTCCTCGGCCGAGCAGTCGCCCGAGTCGTCGTCCATGCCTATGCGGATATAGAAAAGATCGACATCGTGGCCCTCTTCAACGAGCTTGTGGACAGTGACAGCGCTGTCGACGCCTCCGGAGATCAGTGCGGCGATTCTCATACCTCGTCCATTTCCTCTTCTTCGGTCTTGCCCTGACGTTCGAGCAGCCTCAATGATATGAAGTAGTCGAGCGACACTCGTCCGGGACCGGCTATCATTATGAAGATGAATATTCCGATAAACATTATCGGCAGATAAACAGGCGCGGTGTCGTTGAGCACGTAGATGTTGTTATGCATGATATGGTTGACTACATAATGGTCGGCGCAAATCATCGACACCAGTGGAGGCAGGCATGACAGGCGTGTCAGCAGGCCGAGTATTATCAGTGTTGAGCATACAATCTCGATGGCGATCATGCAGATAAGGGTCGTCTGACTCGTCATTCCGAGCACGGTTGGGAAAGTGTCGGATAACTGGGCGAAGTTCTCCCAGTGGCGAATGCCGAACTGCAGGAACATGATGCCTACGAACAGGCGCATATACAGGCGCGCCATATTGCTGTAGGTCCAGCCTGAGAAGCGGATGAAAAGACGGGTTGCCCGTTCTTTAAGCTTGTTCATAGGCGCGAGAATATATTGAGAAGTTGATCAACGAGAATGCGTTTGCGCACGAGTGTGCCGTCTTTGGCCACTACCCAGAAGTCGGGAGTGCCGTTGCGGAGGTCGAGAGTCAGATCAAGGTCGGGATTCGCACCGACTTTCCAGTTCTTGGGGTAGTCGACGGCCTGTGCTATCCATCCTGCCTCAACTTCGACAGGCGACAGCGCCACAACCTGAAGACGACCTTCGTCGATGAGGCGGTTCAGCGTCGGATCGGCTTTGAGACGCACGCGTGCAAGATTGCAGTCTATGCAGTCGGGATCGTTGAAGAAAAGAATTGTCTCTATCGAATCGCTCGGATTCCAGACCTGCCGGTTGCCGTTGACGTCGGTGAACTCGATCGGGTTCATCTTATGGCCTTCCATAGAGTTGGCCAGCTGAGTGGCCTGAAGCTCATAGCGGGCCTTATTGGCTTTCGGGACGCGCCTGTTCTTCAACACCGGACGGATGAAATCGAGATAAAGCTCGTCGCTCAGATAGAGGGCCGAGTCGCCGTAGAGGCAGTCTTCGGCCAGACGGGCAATATAGAGCTGGTTCTCGGAATTCTTCTCGACGCTTTTCATCAGGTCGGCGACCGACTTCTCGACGACGCTGCGCTGTGTGTAGCGCAATGGCGATACATAGTCGACAAAAGCAGCCGCGAGCAACTTGCGGTTCGAGAACATGCTCTGACGGTTGGCACGGTCCCAGTAGTGGCTGACGTAGTAGTTGTAGCGCTGGGTGATATCGGTTATGCTGTCGGGGATCGAGGGCAGCTCGAACAGACGCGGCGTATCGGCTGATGTCTGGGCCGATGATGTCAAGGCCGACAGCCCGACGATAGCGGCAGCGATGATTGATTTGACTTTCATAGGCTGGTATATAACAGACCACAAAAATAACAAAAAAATCCGAGAATCTATCTTCGCGACGCTAAACCTCATGAAAACGGAGCGGGCGCCTTCCGAAGCCGGAGGACGCCCGCTGTAGATTGTCAGGCTGATGTCAGCGGATGAAAAGGAGTTCGCGGTATTTGGGAAGAGGCCACATTTCGTTGTCGACGAGCAGTTCGAGCTTGTCGATATGGCGGCGGATCGAGTCGAGGTAGGGGGCCACGGTGTCGTGGTAGGTGATAGCCTTCGTGCGCTCGTCTTCAATCTTGTTGGCAACTTTGCGGGCATTTACCATGGCGGCGACGCCGTTCTTGATGGCCTTGTTATGGTCGGCGATGCGGTTGATGGTGTCGATGTCCTGTTCGGCCATCTCCCTGCCGTTGTCGAAGAGTGCCTGCATCTTGCTGACGTTGTCGAGCAGAATGTTGAGATAGCGCGAGGCCACGGGCACGATGTGATTGATTGCCAGGTCGCCGAGAACGCGGCTCTCGATCTGAATTTTCTTAGTATACATCTCCCACTTGACCTCGTTGCGGGCTTCGAGCTCACGGCGCGAGAAGACGCCGGTGCGGGCGAACATCTCTTCCGATTCTTTCGAGAGATAGGCGTCGAAAATGAGCGGAACCGAAGTCTCGCAGTCGAGGCCGCGGCGCTTGGCCTCATCTTTCCATTCATCACTGTAACCGTTGCCGTCGAAGTGGATCGGGCTGCTCTCCCTGATGAGCTTCTTGACTTCGGCGAGGATGGCGTGGACAGTGTCGGCACCGTCGGCGATACGGCGGTCGACGGCAGCTTTAAAGGCATTGAGCTGGTCGGCCACTGCGGCGTTGAGGGCTATCATGGCCGACGCGCAGTTGGCGCTTGAGCCTACGGCGCGGAACTCGAAGCGGTTGCCGGTGAAGGCGAAAGGTGACGTGCGGTTGCGGTCGGTGTTGTCGAGCATCAGGGTCGGAATCTGGGCCAGATTGAGGTCTACGCCCGATTTCTCGCTCATCGAGATGAGCTCGTCGCTCTCGGAGCTCGAGATCTTGTCGAGGATAGCCGCGATCTGCGAGCCGGTGAACACCGATATTATTGCGGGAGGCGCTTCGTTGGCGCCCAGACGATGTCCGTTGGTAGCCGACATTATCGAGGCTTTCAGCAGGGCGTTGTGGTGGTAGACGGCTGTCAGTATGTTTACGAAGAAGGTGATGAACTGCAGGTTGCCCATCGGGGTCTTGGCCGGTGAGGTCAGAAGCACGCCGGTGTCGGTTCCGAGACTCCAGTTGTTGTGTTTGCCTGAGCCGTTAATGCCGTTGAAAGGCTTTTCGTGGAGCAGTACGTGGAAATTGTGGCGGCGCGCTACTTCATGGATGAGCGACATGAGCAGCATATTGTGGTCGTTGGCCAGATTGGTCTCTTCGAAGATAGGGGCGAGTTCGAACTGGTTGGGGGCAACCTCGTTGTGGCGGGTCTTGGCGGGTATGCCGAGGCGGTGGCATTCGATTTCGAGGTCAAGCATGAAGGCTTCTACGCGCGAGGGAATGGCTCCGAAATAGTGGTCGTCGAGCTGCTGGTTCTTGGCGCTTTCGTGGCCCATCAGGGTACGCCCGGTCATGACGAGGTCGGGGCGAGCCGAATAGAGGGCTTCATCGACGAGGAAATATTCCTGTTCCCAGCCCAGATAGCTGTCGACATGTTTTACGTTGGGATCGAAGTAGTTTGCTACGGCTGTGGCGGCTTTGTCAACGGCCGAGAGGGCGCGGAGCAGGGGAGTCTTGTAGTCGAGCGACTCTCCGGTATATGAGATGAACACCGTCGGGATACACAGTGTGTTGTCCATTATGAAAGCGGGCGACGAGATGTCCCATGCCGAATAGCCGCGGGCTTCGAAAGTGTTGCGGATGCCTCCGTTGGGGAAGCTTGACGCATCGGGTTCCTGCTGCACGAGTAGCTTGCCCGTGAACGATTCGATTACTCCGCCTTTGCCGTCGTGCTCGACGAATCCGTCGTGCTTCTCGGCGGTTGTCTCGGTCAGGGGCTGGAACCAGTGTGTGTAGTGGCGGGCTCCGTTGTCGATAGCCCACTGTTTCAGCCCTGTGGCCACGCTGTCGGCATACTGGCGCGGCAGCGGCTCTTTATTCTCCACTGCGTTGACGAGGGCTTCGAAAGTTTCGCGCGGAAGATACTCAAACATTTTCTGACGGTTGAATACCTGCTTGCCGTAGTATTCGTTAGGCCGCTCTTTGGGAATCTCTACCGGCACTGCCGTGTGGTCGAATGCCTCTTCTACAACTTTGAATCTTAAACTTGACATTAATAATACTATAAGAAAGGGTTTGGAAACTCAATGTGTAATTTCCTGTCAGAGTGTTTTGAGGCGTTCAACAGCCTCGAGGGTGGCTTCGCGTGTATTGAAGCCTGTCAGACGGAAAAATCCCCGGCCTGCGGGCCCGAATCCGCTGCCCGGTGTGCCGGCAATCTGGAGCTTGTCGAGAAGCAGGTCGAACATCTCCCACGAGCTCATTCCGTCGGGAGCCTTGAACCAGACGTAGGGCGAGTTGGTACCTCCGACGGCTGTCAGTCCTATTGATCTGACTCCGTCGAGAAGCAGCCGGGCGTTGGTTCGGTAGTAGTCGATTGTTTCTTCGATTTCGCTGCGCCCTTCGGGGGTGAAGATAGCTTCGGCAGCCCGTTGGATGATATAGCTTGCGCCGTTGAATTTAGTGGTCTGGCGGCGGTTCCAGAGTTTGTTAAGGCTGACAGGCTCATTGTTCGAGTCGAGTCCCGTCAGGTCGCGCGGAACGACTGTATAGCCGCAGCGAAGCCCTGTGAAGCCGGCTGTTTTCGAGAAGCTGCGGAATTCGATCGCGCAACGGCGTGCGCCGGGAATCTCGTAGATGCTGTGGGGCACGTCGGGCTCGCTGATGAACGCTTCGTAGGCTGAGTCGAACAGAATCAGTGCTCCGTTCTTCAAAGCCCAGTCAACCCAAGTCTGAAGCTGGGCGCGGGTCAGCGTTGTGCCTGTCGGATTGTTGGGGTAGCAGAGATAGACAACATCGACATTGTCTGAAGGAAGCGACGGCACGAAGCCGTTTTTGTCGGAGCAGGGAAGATATTCGATGTTGTTCCAGCAGCTGTTGCCGCCGAGCTCGCCTGCGCGTCCTGCCATGACATTGGTGTCGACATATACAGGATAGACCGGATCGGTGACTGCCACTTTATCGGTCAGCGAAAGTATGTCACCTATATTGCCGGTGTCGCTCTTGGCTCCGTCGCCGACGAAAATCTCGTCGATGTCGATGTCGAGTCCGAGACGGCGGTAGTCGTAGTCGCGGATGGCCGTGCGCAGGAATTCATAGCCCTGCTCGGGCCCGTAGCCGTGGAAAGTTTCGCGCCGCGACTGGTCGTCGACGGCGCGATGCATGGCTTCGAGCGAGGCGCGGCAGATGGGGCGCGTAACGTCGCCGATTCCCATCTTTATGATTGTCTTGTCGGGGTTGGCTTTTGAGTAGGCTGCCAGACGGCGTGCCACTTCGCTGAAGAGGTAGCTGCCCGGAAGCTTGCAGAAGTTGTCGTTGACTTTAAACATATTCGCTTTTATCGTTAGTTCGTTGTCGGTAATTGAGCCGGGCAGAGCGGGAGAGTGTCGTTAACTTCGGAGGTATGTCCCTTCAAACACCGTTTCCGCGGGCCCGGTCATCATTATGTGGCCGTTATCGTTGTTCTTGTCGATTATGAGATCTCCGCCGAGAAGCCTGACCGTGACCGGCCATGTGCACCGCCCGGTCAGAACCGCCGCGACAGCCGTGGCACAGGCACCTGTCCCGCAGGCCATCGTCTCGCCGCTGCCGCGCTCCCAGACGCGCATCCTGACGGTGTGTCCGTCGATTTTCTGCGCCATCTCAATATTGGCGCGGTCGGGCCACATGGCGTGGGTCTCGAGCTCGCGGCCGAGCCTGTGGACGTCGACGCTGTCGAGATCGTCGAAGAATATCACGCCGTGGGGATTTCCCATCGACACGGCTGTAAGTTCGACAGGGCCGAAACTTGTCGCAACCGGCATTTCCCTGATTTCATCTTCGGGAGCTATAGCGGGAATCTCCCGCGCTGTCAGGATCGGCGCTCCCATATCGACAGTGGCGCCTGTGGCTTTGCCGTCAGGGCCGATCCGGAGGTCGATGGTCTTTATTCCGCTCAAAGTCTCGAGCTCTACGCGGGTTCCTTTGACTATATCTTTGTCGTGGACATATTTGGCGACGCAGCGCGAGCCGTTGCCACACATTTTGCCTTCAGAACCGTCGGCGTTGAATATGCGCATTTTGCAGTCGGCTATGTCGCTTGGGAGAATGAGGATGATGCCGTCGCCGCCGATACCTTTGTGGCGGTCGCTCATCTCGATTGCCAGAGAGGGGAGGTTGGCGGGCACCGACTCTAAGCAGTCGATATATACGTAGTCGTTGCCTGCGCCATGCATTTTAGTGAACTTAATCGCTTCCATACAGCGCGCAAAGGTAATCTTTTAGTAAAGAATTCACAAACAAATCGGGCCAAATTTTTATTATGTGTAGTTTTTGTCGGACGGATTATTCCGAGGCGGTAAATTTTTTGTAACTTTGTAGGCTCAAATGTCAAAATTGTGGACCAGAAACGACCTGTAAACAAACCTGCCAATCGTGTAGTGCTTGTCATCGCTAATCTCTTGCTGATGGCGCTTATATCAGTCGCTTTAGGGTGGCTTGCCCTTTCGTTGCTTGACGTGTGGAGCGGCCACGGAAAAGAATTGACGGTTCCTGATGTTGTCGGACAAAATTATGTCAGTGCCCAGGAGAAGCTTATAGCCGGCGGTTTTCAGGTCGAGGTCGCCGATTCGGTCTACGACAGTCGCTACGGACGCGGCGTTGTGGTCGATCAGAATCCTCATAAAGACACCCGGGTCAAGCCGGGACGTCTGATTTATGTTACTGTCAATGCAACGTCGCCAAAGTCGGTAACCGTTCCGCGCCTTACCGACATTTCCTCGCGTCAGGCGCGCGCGATTCTGATCGGTCTCGGAGTCAAGGATATCGAAGAACAGCTCGTCATGAGCGAGTTCAAGGATCTTGTTCTCGGTGCCCGTTATAATGGCAAGCGCCTTCAGCCGGGAGCCCGCGTTCCTGTCAATGCCCGTATCGTGCTTGAGGTCGGCGACGGTATGCCTGAGTTTGACGGAATTGTCGACACAATGGCAAATGCGCCGGCTGAGCGCGTTGAACATCTTAACCTCGACTGATGGACGACGAAGAACTCCTTGTTGATGACGCGCGGGAGTTGTATGAGCATTTCCGTTTTGTTGCCGACAAAGGTCAGGCATTGCTGCGTGTCGACAAATTCCTGACCGAACGGCTTCAGAATTCATCGCGCAACCGTATTCAGCAGGCTGCCGACGCAGGCTGTATTCTTGTCAATGGACGTCCGGTCAAAAGCAACTATCGCGTCAAGCCTCTCGACGTCGTTACGGTTGTGATGGACAGACCGCGGTATGAAAACGAGGTGCTTCCAGAGCCTATTCCGCTCGACATAGTTTATGAGGATGACACTGTGCTTGTCGTCAACAAGCCCGCAGGGCTCGTTGTTCATCCCGGACACGGCAACTATAACGGCACGCTTGTCAACGGACTGGCTTATCATTTTAAAGACAATCCCGATTACGACGTCAACGACCCGCGCATGGGCCTCGTCCACCGCATTGACAAAGACACCTCGGGACTGCTCGTCGTGGCCAAGACGCCCGATGCCAAAACCAATCTCGGAAAGCAGTTCTTCAATAAAACGACCAAGCGCGAGTATCTGGCGCTTGTATGGGGCTGTCCTTCGCCGTCGCCGGGCACCATTGTCGGCAATATCGACCGTGACCCGCGCGACAGACTCCGCATGGCGGTCTTCGATCCTGATTTAGGAATAGGCAAACACGCAGTGACCCATTATGAAGTGCTTGAGCCGTTAGGCCCTGTCAGTCTTGTGAAATGCGTTCTCGAAACAGGACGCACACATCAGATCCGCGCCCACATGAAACATATCGGCCATCCGCTCTTTGCCGATGCGCGCTACGGCGGCGACCTGATTCTCCGTGGGGTCAATTCGGGAGCCTACCGCAAGTTCGTGGCCAATTGTTTTGAGGTATGTCCGCGTCAGGCCCTTCATGCCCGCACGCTTGGCTTCGTTCATCCGGTAACGCGCCGTGAGATGTTTTTCACATCGGAGCTTCCCGGCGATTTCAAGGAGTTGCTTGACAGATGGCGCGCTCGTGCCGCTCAGGAATAAAAATCAGATTCCGAACAGACGGACGGCATTTTCTGAGGTTTTAGCGGCAAGCTCTTCTATATCATATCCTTTTCGCGAGGCGATAAAGCGGGCAGTGTCGGCGACAAACGACGGCTCGTTGCGCTTCCCCCTGTTAGGCACAGGGGCCAGATAAGGGGCGTCGGTCTCAAGCAGAAGCCTTTCAGCGCCGATGGCATCGAGCGCGTCTGTGACATGACAGCTCTTGAAAGTGGCTACGCCGTTAAGTCCGAAATAGAAGTCTCCGGCGTCGTGGTGGATGCGGTCGACGTCGCGGCTGTCTCCCGTGAAGCTGTGGAACACTCCTGAAGGCACGTTGTCAAGACCGCTGAGGACTTCGAGAATCTGATCGAGGGCTTCCCGACAATGGATGATGACAGGCAGCCCCAGACGAGCAGCCATGTTCATCTGCCGTTCGAAAATGTCCATCTGTTCGGTCTCGCGTGAGCGGTCCCAGTAAAGATCAATGCCGATCTCCCCGACGGCAGCAAATTCTCCGGGATTCTGTTCAAGTAGCTCTGCGACCGTATCTACAGCAGCCTTCGGTTCATCGCCGAGTTCGGTCGGATGAATTCCGGCGGCGAGAGCGAAAACGCCGGGATAGCTGTCGCGAAGTTTTCGCATCGGTTCTATCGACGAAAGGTCGACGGCCGGGAGCATCATTTTCTCAACCCCGGCTTGTCGGGCCCGCTCAACGACTTCGGCGCGGTCGGCGTCGAAGTCGGGCATATATATATGTGTGTGGGTGTCTATGAGCCTCATTGTTTGCGAGAACTCAAATCGTTGACGAGGTCTGTGAAGAACGTCGTAGCCTCAGGGCTGAGATCAAGTTCGCCGAGGTGTTGGAGAGCTTTCGATGCGTAGTCGTCGACGAGAGCCGCGCATTTTTTATCGAGTTCCATTTCGCGGTAGATTTTCGTGACGGCATCGATTTTTTCCTGTGACGTCGAAGCTTCGAGCCATGGCAGCAGGGCCGGATTCTCCATTGCGTTGACAAGAAGCCATGTTTTCTTGTTATTGAGGATGTCGCCCCCGATTTTCTTGCCGAAAACAGCCGGATCGCCGAAAGTGTCGAGAAGATCGTCGCGGAGCTGGAACGCAAGTCCCATGTCAGTGGCGTAGTCATAGAATCCGTGCATGGCTTTCTCGTCGCCGCGGGCCATTATGACTCCTATGGCACAGGCCGCACCCATCAGAACGGCTGTCTTGAGATAGATCATGTCGAGATACTCCTTGACGGTCACATCGGAGCGTGTCTCGAAATCCATATCGAACTGTTGTCCTTCGTAGATCTGCATGGCTGTCGTGTTGAACATCGACAGCACTTCAGGCAGCCGATCGCCGGAGTTCTCGACAACGAGCGAAGTCGCCATCGTAAGCATCGCGTCGCCGCTGAGAATTGCCGTGTTTTCATTCCATTTCACATGAACTGTCGGACGGCGCCGGCGGGTGTCGGCTTTGTCCATGACGTCGTCGTGGAGAAGAGTGAAATTATGGAACATCTCGATACCAAGAGCCTGATTCAGCGCCAGCGACGGATTAAGCCCGAGGGCGTCGGCCACTGCGAGGGTCAGAACCGGACGCAGGCGTTTGCCGCCACCGTCGAGTGTATATTCAATCGGTTGATAGAGTCCGGCGGGAGTGCCGGGGAATCTCAGGGCGCCGAGGCCGTCTTCGACGAGGCGCAGATATTGGTTTACAGTTTGCATCAATAGAAAAGTTTCGGGCAAAGATAGCGAAAGGTGAGTGCAGTGGCAAATGAAAATTCATTTTCAAGTGACAATGCCGAACCGCATCCTATCTTTCTGAAGATAGCGAAACCTTATCGGAATCCGATGGGTACGACGCAATATACGGCCACATCCCTGTTATGGCGCCTTCCTGCTTCCCAGCGCGGCATTTCCTCTATAAGCCTCACGGCCTCACGGTTGACAGCCTCATCGACGCCGCGCAAGACGCTGATGCAGGTAAGCTGGCCGTCGGGCATGACTACGAACCCGCAGATCACCCGCTGAGGTTCGTCAACCCTTATTCCGCGGTCGCGGTTCCGATTTATATATGACAGCATCGCACGTTCGCCTCCCGGGAAAGTCGGCTGAACGTCTACGACACTTGCGTCATATACAGTCATTTTCTGTCCCCGGCTGTCGCGCGGCCTGGCTTCGGAGGGTAGGGTGACGGCCATCGCCAAGGCTATTAGAAGTGAGTAGAGAGCGATTTTCATCGTTTGAAAGTCGTAGTGTGATGTGAAAAGGTTCACAAATGTAGTCCGTCACTGTCATACTACCAAAGATATTTCGAATCCTTAACGACTTTCACATTCTTTAAGCACCGGGCGGTCAGACAGAGCGTTCCCCTATGAGAAATCAAACTCTTCGGCATCGCCGAGGCTGATTCCCGAACCGGTGTATGCCTGCCAGCTTCCCGTCTGACTGTCGAGACTCTCGAAGTCATAGAGCCGCGGAGGAAGATTATTAAGAAAATACAGTTCGCCGGCGTCGAGCGATTCGAGAACCTGAGCTGCCCTCTGGCTGCGATAGACCAGCAGGCGGTCTTTGGCGCGCGTCATGGCTACGTAAAGGCAACGTCGGTCTTCCTCGATGGCGTCTTCTCCGTTGGCTACGGCTTTGGAAGAGGGATACTGGTTATAGTTGATATTGACCAGATAGCAGTTTCTGGCTTCGAGACCTTTGGCTGAATGTATAGTTGTCAGTATGACGCAGTCTTCGTGGTCGCTCTCGTTTTTCACGGCTGTCGCGAGCGACGGATCGAGGATATAGTCGGCTATGAAGGCTGTCAGGCTTTCCGAAGTTCGTCCGATTTTGGCTAAAAGCTCTACATCTTTGCGACGTCGTTGCCAGTCTTCTTTATATTTTTGTTCGAGAATGCGGTCGAGGCCTTCGAAGGCTGCCTCGACGGCGCGGTTCACTTCCGCAGCCAGATTATGTATCGCCAGCAGTGTGGCCGAAGCCGAGGGGTCGATGACTCGGTTTTCAGCGAGGATGGCGGCGGCATCTTCGACCGACTCGCTCCCGAGCAGTTTGTCGATTAGCTTGGCTGCCGTGATTTCTCCTATACGCGGGAACAGGCATAGGTAGCGTTCCCAGGCGAGTTCGTCAGACGGATTTGCCACGACCCGGAGAGCCGAAACGACGTCTCTGACGTGAGCCGATGCCAACAGCGACGTGCCACCGTAGACTTCATAAGGAATCTGAGCCTCGAGCAAGCACGTTTCAACAGCCTTCAGGCCCCAGTTCGAACGCGACAGAACCATATTGTCGTTGTATTTGCAGCCCTCTTCGCCCTGAGAATTTTTGATGCGCATAACTATGTCGCGTGCCTCGTCCCATTCCTGAGAGAAGTGGAGCAGAACAGGTTTCAGGCCTGAGCCGCGGTTGGCCTGAAGCGCCTTGTCGTAGTGGAGAGGCGAGCGTTCGAGCAGCCAGTTGCTCAGGTCGAGAATTTCCTGAGTCGAGCGATAGTTTATGGTGAGCTTTTTGACCTGTGACTGCGGAACGAGGTTCGTGAAGCCGTGGATCGACTTGAAGTCGGCTCCGCGGAATCCGTAGATCGACTGGGCGTCGTCGCCAACGCAGAAGAGATTACACCTGTCCCAGAACGCGCTCAAAAGAAGATATTGAAGCGGATTGGTGTCCTGCATCTCGTCGACGAGGATATGGTCGTAACAGCCCGCTATGAATTCGCGTGCCTCCTTGTTCTTGCTCAGGCCGACAGCAACTTTCTGAAGAATGTCGTCGTAGTCGAGATAACGCCGCTCGGCTTTGAAGGCCAGATATTTGCGGATGACGTCCTGATAGACCGGGAGCTTTTCGAGAATCTTGCGGCGTGTCTCGTCGTCAAGCTGGCCGTTGAACAGCCGTTTCGACAGGGCAGTCGACAGATTGCAGCGGGCGTTGACAACATAGCTGTAGACCTCGGCGAGCTGCGACGGTTCGATGAAGTTGCTCTTTTTGAAATGGCGGCCGCATACGAGTCTGAAGGCGCTTTCGCGGTCTTCTTCGTCAATTACGGTGAATTTTCCGAAATTGAATATGGCCGGATTGCGGTCAATGATATCCATACACCACGAATGGAAGGTCTGGCCTTTAAGACGGTTGCTGTCCCCTTCTTTGACAGATGACCTGAGTCGGTTGACAATCTCGCGGGCCGACTTGCGCGTGAACGAGAGGATTAGCAGCCGCGCCGGATCGACGCCGCTGTTGAGCAGATATTTGGCACGGGCGATAATAGTGCGTGTCTTGCCGGTGCCTGCTCCGGCGAGCACGAGAAGATTGCGGCCGTCGAAAGTGACGGCCTCACGCTGCTGTGGATTCAGTTCGTCGAGATAGGAATCGCTCATTGCAAGAAGGGGCATATTGGACTTTAATGCAAAAGTAATCATTATGCACGAGAATCGGGAATCTTCTGCTGTATTTCTTCGGACAAAATTTGGGAATAGTTTCGAAATTAATTGAAAATATGAGGCATCTTTAAATAATTATTTGCTACCTTTGTAGGCTATTTAATGATGACTATGAAGTATATCGGAGCACATGTATCTACCGACGGTGGTATTGACCGGGCCCCATTGAATGCGCAATCTATTGGTGCTAAGTCGTTTGCCCTTTTTACTCGTAACCCGGCCCGCTGGAAGTCGAAAGCTCTCGGTGTGTCGGAGATAGATGCGTTTCGCGCTAATTGCGCCTCATGCGGTTATTCTCCCGACTTCATTCTGCCTCACGACAGTTACCTCATTAATCTCGGATCTCCCGATCCCGAAAAACTGGCCAAAAGCCGCGATGCTTTTGCCGATGAATTGCGGCGATGCGAACTTCTCGGGCTGAAGTTGCTGAATTTCCATCCCGGAAGCCATCTTAACGCTATCGATCCGGATGCCTGTCTCGATCTCATTGCCGAGTCCATCAATATGGCATTTGATAAATCGGCCGATGTCAAGGCTGTAATCGAGAACACAGCCGGACAGGGTTCGAACCTCGGATTCGCTTTTTCTCAGATTGCCCGGATAATTGACCGGGTCGACGACAAGAGCCGGGTGGGCGTGTGTGTCGATACATGCCATACGTTCGCCGCAGGCTATGATTTGTCGACGGCTGAAGGTTACGATGCTACCTGGCGCGAATTTGATTCGGTTATCGGGGCACGCTATCTCGCAGCCATTCATCTCAACGACTCCAAACGCGAACTCGGCAGTAGGGTTGACCGCCACGCGCCACTGGGCCGGGGATATCTCGGCAAGGATTTCTTCGTCAGGTTTATGAACGACCCTCGCTTCGACAATATTCCTATTGTGCTCGAGACTCCCGAGCCTGAACATTGGGCAGAAGAAATTCCATGGCTTTATTCACTTGTCAAATAGCCTTTAATAACAATTCATACTTACAATAATCTACCTTATCAAATTCATGAAGAATAAACCTGACTTGTCATTCTGGAGCCTCTGGAATCTCAGCTTCGGCTTCTTCGGCGTTCAGATCGCCTACGCTCTGCAGAGCGCCAACATTTCACGTATCTTCGCCACTCTCGGCGCCGACCCTCATGAACTCAGCTATTTCTGGTTGCTGCCCCCGTTGGCCGGTCTCATTATCCAGCCCATCGTCGGCACTCTCAGCGACCGCACCTGGTGTAGGTTCGGACGGCGCTTGCCTTATCTGGTTTTCGGAGCGCTGCTGGCAGTGGTCGTCATGTGTCTGCTTCCCAATGCCGGCAGTTTCCATTTCGCATTGGCCGGCGCACTGATATTCGGAGCTGTGGCGCTGATGTTTCTCGATCTGTCGATCAATATCTCTATGCAGCCTTTCAAGATGCTCGTCGGCGACATGGTCAACGAGAAGCAGAAAGGGCTCGCATATTCCATACAGAGTTTTCTGTGCAACGCCGGATCGGTAGTCGGTTTCCTGTTCCCGTTTGTGCTGACGTGGCTCGGATTCCAGAACGAAGCTCCCGAAGGAGAGATTCCCGAATCCGTCACATGGTCGTTCTATCTCGGAGCCGCAATTCTGATTCTTTGCGTTATCTATACCTTTGCAAAGGTTAAAGAGATGCCTCCGAAGGAATATGCCGAATATCATGGCATCAAGGAAGAAAAGAACGAGAAGAAAGAGAATATCTTCACCCTGCTGGTTCATGCCCCCAAGGTGTTCTGGACTGTAGGTCTTGTCCAGTTCTTCTGCTGGGCTGCCTTCATGTATATGTGGACATATAATGCCGGCGCAGTCGCAGAACAGGCTTTCGGCTGGAATCCTTCCGACGGCACGGCTTCGCTGGTTTATCAGGAGGCCGGTAACTGGAACGGCATTCTGTTTGCCGTGCAGGCTGTAGGTTCTGTCCTTTGGGCAATTGTACTGCCGATGTTCCGCAACCGTCGCTTCGGCTATTTTATCAGCCTTGTTATCGGTGGCATCGGATTCATCTCGACACTGTTTATCGCCGACAAATGGCTTCTGTTCGTTTCGTATTTCCTTGTCGGAACAGCCTGGGCCGCCATGCTTGCCATGCCGTTCACTATTCTGACCAACTCTATTTCCGGCAAGCACATGGGTGCATATCTCGGACTTTTCAACGGAACGATCACACTGCCTCAGATTGTAGCAGCCGCTCTCGGTGGAGCTGTGTTCGGTCTGCTCGGAGGTTCGAGCCAGCTTAACATGATTGTTCTTGCGGGCGTGCTTCTGATAATTGGCGGTCTGTGTGTTTTCTTCATCAAGGAGACATACGCCGAGAAAGCCGATCCCGAAACCGAGCGCTTCGACGAAATCTGATTCTTACTGACAATACTAATTCAGCCCGGGCGACCATCGCGGCGCCCGGGCTGACATTTTATTATGGCTGTTACTGCCCGTTATTTCGTATAATTATCCGTTTGCAAAGGTAGATCAACTATCAAAGAGCCACATTACCCAAAAATAATGATTCTCCATAGCCGGCATACCTTAATTGTGTTATAAGGCAGTTAATGACCTTTAACCGGCAGCCGTATCTCGCCTTTTTTAGCTAATTTTGCACCTCGGACACAATTTATATCGCTCAATGCTAAAAATTCCTCAGCTTCAATCGCTCCGCGCTCTTGCGGCAACGGCCATCTTCATACACCATGGCGGGCTATACACATGGTATATGGATGCTTTCGGGGCGTTTGCCGTTTTGCTGTTTTTCTGTCTGAGCGGTTTCCTGATGTCGGCTCACTATAGCGAACGTGTTGTGGCTCCCGGCTTTTCTTACCGCAGGTTTATTTCCGGAAAGCTTCTTAAGCTCTATCCGCTGAATGTCTGCTGTGCCGTTCTTTTCTTCGTTCTGCTTGTTTCCGAGGGGCATATCCATCTCTATTCTTTTGTCGCGAACCTGACGCTGACTCAGGCATGGCTTCTGAATCCCTCCCAGGCTTTGGTCTGCAACGGGCCGGCGTGGACATTGAGTGTCACTATACTGTTTTATTTCATCTTTCCGCCACTCATTGCTTTGGCTTCGGCCGACCGAAGAAAGTTCTTTTTCATCATAGGAGCAGCTTTTCTGTTATATCTGTCGACAATTCCGTGGCTTTCAGGTCGATATGATGAATCGATTTTCTATTTCTTTCCGCCGGTAAGGATTTTCGACTTCCTGCTCGGTATGGTTGTTTGGTTACTCGTTCCATCAGGGATCAAACTTCGCCGGGGACAGACTTTTATTGAGATTGGTGCTGTAATTGTCTTTATCGGCTATATAGCTTCTTACCGTTTTCTGGCGCCGACGGTCAAAGAGCTGTCGGGCGCCTGGATTCCGGCGGTTGCTCTGATCGCCGTGTTCGCTCAGCGTGAGAGCCGTGGACTTATAAGCCGAGTGCTCTCATTCAAACCGCTCGTGTGGCTTGGCAGTCTCAGTTTTTCGCTTTATCTTGTCCACCGGCCGATTCAGTATCTTTTGTCGCTTTGTTTCAAAGGTGCCGGAATTGAGGTGCCGCTCTGGCTTTATCTGATTATCGGCTACGTAATAACCGTAGGGCTCTGCGCGTTGATAAACCCGTTCTTCGTGTCGCGCCTGCCGAAGATGGTAATGTCGCGCCTGTTTCCGTCAAGGCCGGTTGCTGTAGGAAAATAATTCTCGGAATCACATAAAACAAGCAGGGGCGCCGACAACGGCGCCCCTGCTGTGTGTATGACGTAAGTGATAATCAATGGTTGTAGCGGGCGAACTCAAGGTCGTTGATGGCCTGATTGCCGACAGCCGGGTCGAGCTGTTTGGCGCGGGTCAGGTTCGAAACAACGTGAGCGGCGTCGTTGGTGCGGGCTGCTACGATAGCCTTGAGGTAATAGGTGGTGGCATCGGGATTGGCGACGGCGTCGAGAGTGCGCTGGGCTTTGCTGTAGTCTTTAGCCATTATCTGGGCTACTGCGGCATTGTTGCTTTTTACATCTCCGAAAGCGCGGACAGCGGCATTGACGTCGCCCTGTTCGAGATAGTAGAGGCCGAGGGGCTCTGCGAGCTGGTCGAGACCGCCTGCTTTGCCGAATTCATTATTGGCGTTGGCATAGTCATGCTCGAGCAGCGAAACAAGACCTTTGTTCATGTTGACCTCGGGAGCGTTCGGTGCGAGCTGAGAGGCTTTGTTGAAGTTGGCCTTTGCCTGATCGTATTTGCCGGCCTTGTATTGCATGAGTCCGAGGTTGTTATATCCGCGGTGGTCGTTGGGGAAGAGCTCGATGGCTTTCTCGTAGATCATTGTCTTGCGGGCCGGATCTTCGGTGAGAGTAGCGCCGTAGAGAAGTTCGTCGACTGTGAGATCTTTCGGGTTGTTGTCGATAGCGCGGTTGATTTCGTTGTCGCTCTTGCCGATGACGTCGATCGAAGCCGTGATGCGCGAGTAGCGGAGCTGCGGAAGAATCTGGTCGGCAAGCTGGTCGAATACGCTCGACAGATTGCGGATTTCGCGTTCGCGTTCTTCGGGATCTTTATACATCGACAGAACGCTCAGAATGAGCTCTTTGTCCTGGATGTTGCTCTGGCTGACGAGTTCCTGGAAGCCTTCCCAGTCTTCGGGTGTGAACTGGGCCGTCAGTTCGCCGAATTCCTTAACCTTGTCTTTGGCAAGCTGGCCTTCGAGATAGCTCTTGGTGTTTTTCTCGCGGTTTTCGGCAAGGCGGGTGTTGAAGTCGAGCGCACCTTCAGGCGAGGCATAGCTCTGAATGTTTATTTCCTGAATTTCGCGGAAAGGATCGTCGGTTGTTGCGGCGATAGTCTTGTTGAGATCCTTGACGGCATCGCTCTGGAGCTCGCTCTGGCGAAGATTGGCCTGGTTGATCAGGAAGCGGATGTCGGCCGAGTATTTTTCGTTGATTACGCGCTGGAACTTGTCGGGCGTGAGGGCCGGGTTAATTGTCGAGGCGGAGGCGAGGGTAGAGGTTGCGATCACGCCGTCGGCAACTTTAACGCGCGGCAGAACATATTGCTTGCCCCCCTGATCGACGGTGAAGTCGAGATAGAGTTCGCTTTTGCGCATCGAGGGCATATAGATGAAGTTGACGGGAATTGTCATCATTCCGCCGCGGTCGTAGGAAATCTGAGGATTGTTTCCGCGCACTTTGTCGCCCTGGAAGCGTACAGTGGCAGCCGGAACGCCTGTGCCCTCATAGGCCAGGAACGGCGTTACACTGACAACGGCGTCTTTGTTAAAGAATTTGGCAGGAATATTACCTGTCACGACTGCCGGAATTTTGCCGCCGATGGCTTCAAGCGGGTTGGGGTTGGTTGTAAAATAGTTTGCGGCAAAAGGTTTCATTTTGCCGGCGCATCCTGTCAAAGCCAGAGTCGCAACGCTCCCGAGGAACAGGGTGCCGATTAATGATTTTCTCATTGGAAATGTAGTTTTGGTTGATATATTTGACAAATTTTGATTCATGTGGAGTACGTGAACTCTTCGCCGACAAAAATAAGCACAATCCCGCATATTTCCAACAGCCGGAGAACTTTTTCAGCGCCCGGCGGCTTATTGTTTGGAAAAAAATAATATTACGGATAATTTTCGCTAACTTTGTGGCATAAAATAAACGATATGATTGTCAATACAGCTCGTTTCGAGATTTCGTCGCCTTCGGTTGAGCGATGCCCGGCCTCTTCGCGCCATGAGTATGCTTTCATAGGCCGGTCGAATGTCGGCAAGTCGTCACTTATTAATATGCTTGTCGGGCAAAAGGGACTCGCAAAGACGTCGTCGATGCCGGGAAAGACAATGCTGATAAATCATTTTGTCGTTAATGAGCAATGGACAATTGTCGATCTTCCCGGATATGGATATGCCCGGCGGGGTCGTGAAAGCCGCGAGGAATTGCGGGCGATGATCGAGGGATATGTTCTCGGTCGCTGTCAGATGACAAACCTGTTCGTCCTCATCGACAGCCGCCATGAGCCGCAGAAGATCGACATTGAGTTCATGGAATGGCTCGGAGAGAATGAAGTGCCTTTCTCGATAGTGTTCACGAAGCTCGACAAGTTAGGGCCTGAGGCCGGCAAGCGCCGTGTCGAAACATATCTGTCGCAGATGCTTGAGCGTTGGGAAGAGCTTCCTCCTGTATTCATGTCTTCAAGTCTCGACGGTCGTGGCCGCGACGCTATTCTCGATTATATCGAAGAGATGAACCGCCTCCCGATTAATGTTTGAATTCAAGCAGTTTAAAGTCGACGACAGCAATTCGGCGCTGAAAGTGGGCACCGACGGTGTGCTTCTCGGAGCATGGGCTGATGTCGGGAGTGCCCGGCGTGTCGCCGACATTGGTGCGGGTTGCGGACTGATAGCTTTAATGATTGCCCAGCGTTTTGCGAGTGCGCAGATCGACGCTGTCGAGATCGATGCCGCCAGCTGTGGCGATGCATCGCGCAATTTTGCTTCGAGTCCGTGGCCCCGGCGTTTAAACGTAGTCTGCCGCGACGCGCTGACGCTTTCGGGCCGGTATGATGCCATAGTCAGCAATCCGCCGTTCTTCAATGAGAATCTGCGTTCCCCTTCCGAGCGCCGGGCGTCGGCGCGCCATGAAGGCTCGCTTTCGCCTGCCTCGCTCATAAGACTGGCGTCGCGGTTATTGAGCGTCGACGGCACTCTCTCCTTTATAGCTCCGTCAGCGCGAGATTCGGAGATTGATTTTCTGCTTGCATCCGAACGTCTTTATCCGCGCCGTCGGCTCCATGTTGTCACTGCCCCCGGAAAAAGTGCGGTCAGGACACTTCATGAGGCTTCTCCGATCGACGGGCCGCTCGAAAACGCGACAATTATCCTCCGCGATGCCGACGGACTTCCTTCCGTCGATTTCAAGAATCTAACATCTGAGTTTTATCTCAATTTTTAAATGGAATATAACAACGAAACCTTGCCTGTTGAATCGCGGGCGACGATGCTTCGCCGCCTGTTTGTGTTCATTTGCCTGACATTGGCCGGAATGTGTCTGGCGGCTTTACTGATCTCTTTTATTGTAAAGAATCCTCCGACGGCAGCCCAATTGAGAATCTCCACCATACTTCAGGATGTCATTGTCTTCATATTTCCGGCTGTCGCTATCGCGGTTGTCAGTTCGAGGCTTCCGGCCCGTTTTCTTAGTCTTGATCGTGCCCCTCGTGTGTGGCCGATGTTTTGGGCTATCCTTGCCCTGATTGTGTCGGCTCCCATCCAGAACCAGATAATAGCCTGGAACGAAGCAATCACGCTTCCAGAGTCGATGGCTTCGATAGAGCGGTGGATGAGGGCTGCCGAAGAATCGGCGCGTGCATCGGCCGAGATTATTATGGGAGGATCGACAGTGGGCGATCTCATTATGGGGCTTCTTGTCGCCGGAATTCTGGCGGGTTTGAGCGAAGAACTGTTTTTCCGGGGAGCTCTTCAGCGCATTTTTACGCTGTCGGACCGCCATGTCCATGCGGCGATATGGAGTGCTGCATTTATCTTCTCGGCAATGCATTTTCAGTTCTACGGTTTTCTCCCGAGACTGCTCCTGGGCGCGTTTTTCGGGTATGTCGTGGCCTGGAGCGGAAGCCTGTGGATTGCCATCATTGTCCATGCTCTGAACAACATGATGGTTGTTGTCAGCTCCTGGAACGCGCGGCGTCTCGGAGTGGATAATCAGCTCGAAGCGATCGGCATTGATTCGCCACTGATGCTCGCTTTCTCGCTGTTGCTTACGATTGCCGCGCTCTCGATGCTCTACCGTTGCTGCCGAAAGAATTTGGCTCAAAAGCACCGAGAGTTAACTAAAAATTCGTAACTTTGCAAACCGTAAAACTCCTCATAATTGAAAATCAATAAGAATTAAAAATAAAGCGAATCCATGAATGTAACGATGGAGAAAACCGGTGACGTCAGCGCACGCCTCACCGTTGCCGTCAGCGAAGCTGACTATCAGGAGAAAGTAGTCAAAGAACTCAAGCACATCGGCGCCACCCACGCCCTGCCCGGCTTCAGAAAGGGACACGTGCCATTCGGAGAGCTCAAGCGCCGTTTCGGCCTCAGTGTAACCTCCGACATCATCAACCGCGAGGTTTACGATGCTGTTGTCAACTATCTGCGCGACAATAAGGTGAATGTTCTCGGCGAACCTCTGCCTGTCGAAGTCAAAGAACTTGATCTCAAGAATCAGAAGGATTTCACTTTTGAATATGATCTCGCATTGTCGCCTGATGTAGAAATCAATGTCGACAAGTCGCTGACCATACCTTATTATACTATCGCTGTTTCCGACGAAATGATCAACGAACAGGACGAGGCTCTGCGCCGCCGGTTCGGTGCTCAGGTGCCCGGAGAGGAAACTACTCCCGATGCCGTTATCAAGGGTGTGATGATGCAGCTCGATGCCAATGGCAATATCAACACCAATGAAGGTGCTATTCAGGTGACCAACGCAATCGTGGGCCCCGCCCATTTCACCGATAAAGAGCAGGCCGCTCTCTTTGCCGACAAGAAAGTCGACGACAAGGTTGTCTTCAATCCGTGGAAGAGCTGCAACGGAAACGCCACTGAGCTTGCCTCGATGCTCAATATCGACAAGAGCATAGCCGGCGATGTCAAGAGCGACTTCGAGTTTGCCATTTCCGAGATCATAGTGCTCAAACCTGCCGAACTTGGCGAAGAGTTCTATACATCGGCTTTCGGCAAAGATGCCGTGCATAATGAGGAAGAGTATCGCGAAGCTATCAGGAAAATGATTGCCAACGGACTTGTCGGCAACAGCGAGATGCTTTTCCGCCACGAAGCTCAGAAGATTCTTCTTGAGAAATTCGGCAATATGACTTTTGCCGACGATCTGATGAAGCGCTGGCTCGTAAACCGCAACGACGGACTGACTGCCGAAAATATCGATGAGGAATATGTAAAGATTCTTCCCCAGCTGAAGTGGGAGATTATCTCGAATGCCATCGGCGAGAAAGCCGAGATCAAGATTACCGAGGACGATGTGCTCAACTTTGCTAAGGCACAGGTCGCCCAGCAGTTCGCAGCCTACGGCATGGCAAATCTCGACGACGAGATCATCACCAATTATGCCAAACAGCAGCTTGGCGACAAGAATTTCCGTCAGCGCCTGATCAATCAGCTCGGCGACGTGAAATTCTTCAATGCACTGAAGAATTTTGTCACTGTTGACGCCAAAGAGGTGTCGCTCGACGAGTTCAAGGCAATCGCCGAGAAAGCCTGATCACTTATATAAAGATATAGAAAGGGGGCGGCCCGATCGGGCCGCCCCCTT
>ERZ791865.129-NODE-129-length-124054-cov-20.226107_pt1 | contig 124054 bp, 92 predicted proteins | sample MGYA00509942_ERZ791865 | MGnify/ENA primary metagenome ERZ791865 (study PRJEB30046, sample SAMN00792098) | human gut metagenome | study: EMG produced TPA metagenomics assembly of the A metagenome-wide association study of gut microbiota in type 2...
ATGCTCATGAAACGACATCAACGCATCGCCCCGCTATTCTCAGATGATTTTTGGGTGACACGCTGACGAAGTCAGGAAAAAAAGACACAGAGGCTCTATGCCCTGTGTCTTTTTATTCCCGTGCCTCTGGGTTTCAGGCGGTCTTCAGGCGGTTTTGTTCCGGGCTGGAGCTTCAGCGACAGCATCTCGCCTGGAGCTTCAGCGACAGCATCTCGCCCGGAGCTTCAGCGACAGCGCTTTCAGCCCTTCAGCACTCCTAACTTCTTGCCCACCTTGATGAAGGCGTTGATGGCGCGGTCCAGCTGCTCGCGGTTGTGCGCCGCGCTGAGCTGTACGCGGATGCGGGCCTCGCCCTTCGGCACCACCGGATAGTAGAAGCCCGTCACATAGATGCCCTCTTTCTGCATCTCGGCGGCGAAGTCCTGGCTCAGCTTCGCGTCATACAGCATCACGGCGCAGATGGCGCTCTGCGTCGGCTTGATGTCGAAGCCGGCCTCCAGCATCTTTGTGCGGAAATACTCCACATTGCCCATCAGACGGTCGTGCAGCTCGTCGCTCTCGTCCAGCATCCTGAACATCTCCAGGCTCGCGCCCACGATGGCCGGAGCCACCGAGTTGGAGAACAGATAGGGACGCGAACGCTGACGCAGCATATCTATGATCTCCTTCGGGCCCGTGGTGAATCCACCCATGGCGCCGCCGAACGACTTGCCTAACGTGCCGGTGAAGATGTCGATCTTGCCGTATGCGTCGAATTTCTCGGCCACGCCGCGGCCACGCTTGCCGACAACGCCGGCCGAATGGCTCTCGTCAACCATCACCAGCGCGTCATATTTCTCGGCCAGTTCGCATATCTTGTCCATAGGAGCCACGTTGCCGTCCATCGAGAACACTCCGTCGGTGGCGATGATGCGGTAGCGGCAGCTCTGAGCCTCCTGCAGACAGCGCTCCAGGTCGGCCATGTCGGCATTCTTGTAGCGGAAACGCTTGGCTTTGCACAGACGCACGCCGTCGATGATGGAGGCATGGTTCAGCGCGTCGCTGATGATGGCGTCCTCCTCGGTGAACAACGGTTCGAACAGACCGCCGTTGGCATCGAAACATGCAGCATACAGTATGGTGTCCTCGGTCTTGAAGTAACGGCTGATAGCAGCCTCAAGCTCCTTGTGAAGATCCTGCGTGCCGCAGATGAAGCGCACGGAGCTCATGCCGTAGCCGCGGGAGTCCATCGCCCTTTTGGCGGCCTCTATCAGACGGCTGTTGTCCGACAGGCCCAGGTAGTTATTGGCGCAGAAGTTCAGCACTTCCCCTTTGCCCTCGGCTGTCTCGACTTCGATGTCACTGCTCTGCGGAGTCACTATGATCCGCTCGTTCTTGTAGAGACCTGCCTCCTTGATGCCGGCAAGCTCCTGCTCAAGATGCTTCTTGAATCCTGTGTACATGATATCAGTATTTGGTTGTTTTTCTATCGTTGTATCACACCGCGCCGTTGATTCGCAGTGCACTTTCAAAATTACTAAATATTTTTTGATTGTATCTAATTTTTTTTGATTATTTTTGCATTGTGAAATCCGAGAGAGGTTTCATGACAGGCATCTTGCCTGAGACTATAGCAGTATATCTAATACGACAAGGGATGAAAAACATTCTTGTGATTGGAGGGACGGGGCAGATAGGCTCTGAACTCACTATGAAATTGCGCGGCATATATGGCGACGGCCATGTGGTGTGCGGCTATATTCCCAATGCGGCTCCGAAAGGCAAGTTGCTGGAAAGCGGGCCTGCGGAAATCGTAGACATAACCGATGCGCAGCAGATAGCCGATGTTGTGAAAAAGCACGACATCGACAGCATCTACAACCTGGCGGCCCTGCTTTCGGCCGTGGCCGAGGCCCGTCCGCAGCTGGCCTGGAACATCGGGGTCAACGGACTGTACAACGCCCTGGAGGTGTCGCGCGAACACAACTGCGCCCTCTTTACCCCGAGTTCCATCGGATCGTTCGGTCTCTCCACGCCCCATGTCAAGACACCGCAGGACACCGTGCAGCGTCCCCAGACCATCTACGGCGTGACCAAAGTGACCGGCGAGCTCCTCTCCGACTACTATGCCAAGCGCTTCGGCGTCGACACCCGCTCGGTACGCTTCCCGGGCCTGATATCCTACACTACACCTCCCGGCGGTGGCACCACGGACTATGCCGTTGACATCTACTATTCAGCCGTCAAGGGCGAGACTTTCAAATGCCCCCTCAAGCCCGGCACGTTCATGGACATGATGTATATGCCCGACGCCCTGCGCGCGGCCGTGGAAATCATGGAAGCCGATCCGTCGCGCCTGGTGCACCGGAACTCGTTCAACATCGCATCCATGAGCTTCGACCCGGAGATAATCTACAACAAGATCAAGGAATACATTCCCGACTTCAGGATGGAGTACGAGCTGGATCCGCTGCGCCAGTCCATCGCCGACTCATGGCCCGACTCGCTCGACGACTCCTGTGCCCGCACCGAATGGGACTGGAAGCCGGAATTTGACCTGGATGGAATGTCGCAGGACATGATCAGAAACCTACGGGTCAAACTATTGGGTTAATCAGGAACACATCCCGGATTACACAGAACAACTCATAGGAACTGTTTGAATTTCCCTCGGCAGTGAATTCAGACAGTTCCTGATTTATAAAACATTACAACATTATTATGAAAAGAGACTTGCTATTGACGCTTAGTATGATGACCGCACTGGCGGCCGGAGCCGCCGAAATCGGTCCGGAACAAGCCCTGCAGCGCGCTATGGACGCCGCAGCCCGCGACACGTCCACCAGAAGCCTGACGCTGAACCGGAAACCGGGGCAGGCGCCTCAGCTCAGTTATGTGACGAATTACACACAGAATCCCGCGCAGGCCGCCGTCTATGTGTTCTCGGCTCCGGACGACAAGGGTTATATTGTGTCGCCGGCCGACGACCGCTTCCCGGCCCTGCTGGGTTACAGCGACACCGGATCCATCAATGCCGACAACATCCCGCCGCAGATGCAGTGGTGGCTGTCCGAATACGCCCGCGAGATGGACTACGCCATCCGCAACGGCCTGGTCCAAAACCAGCCTGAAAACATGCAGATGCCGGGAATGGTGCCCGCCAACACTATGGCAAAAGCACAGCGCACACCGATTGAGCCTCTGCTTGAAACAAAATACAACCAAAGCGAACCATACAACAATCAGTGCCCCGTCATAAATTATGAAAACGGAAGCGAATGGGGACGCGCAGTGACCGGCTGCGTCGCCACCGCCATGGCCCAGATGATGCGCTATTGGAAATATCCCGCTGCCGGACAGGGCTCGCATTCATATACCTGCAATCCTTCGGGCGGTCAGTCCTTCGTGGAATCCATGGATTTCTCTACAGTCACGTTCGACTGGGACAACATGCTGCCTGTATATACGTACGGCAACTATACCGACACCCAGGCCGACGCAGTGGCGCTTCTGATGCATGCCTGCGGCGTATCGGTAGACATGGGCTACACTCCGAACGAGAGCGGCGCCAGCTCCCAGGCTGTTCCGGTGGCGCTTGAACGTTATTTCAAGTACGATTCTTCCATAGCGTATGCGTCGCGCACGCTTTCAGCAACGCCGAATGGGAGCAACTGGTCTATAACGAACTGGCTGCATCACGGCCTGTACAGGTCAGCGGCAGCGGCTCGCAAGGCGGTCATGCATTCGTATGCGACGGCTATCAGGGCGACCATTATTTCCATTTCAACTGGGGATGGGGAGGCACGAGCGACGGTTATTTCATGTTCTGTGCCCTGAATCCCGGCACTTTGGGAATCGGTGGCGGTGCCGGCGGTTTCAACTATAACCAAGGCGTAATATATAATGTCTTTCCTCCCGGCCAGGGCACTCCGCAGACTATCGACATGCCGAATCCCGTCGTGGTGTGCAACGGAGATTTCACGTATGGCGTGAAGTCAGGCTACGAAAGCTGGGGAAATGTATTCTACCCGGCATACGACGGCGGTTTCGAGGCATTCTTCAATGCCGGCACCAAGGATTTCAAAGGAAGCATCGGGATTGTGTTTGAGAATAGCGGGACCAATCAGCAATATCTCGGCGACATAAGCGACTTCGCACAGGATGCGTTGCACCCGGGATACGGCATCATTGCAATGGGAGCAACCCTTCCCTCGGATATTACCGAAGGCGAATACAAGGTATATCCTGCCTATCGCAACAACAATGACGAGACATGGACCATGATGCAATCGGGTGACGGCTTCACGAACTATCTGTACATGACCGTCAGCGACGGGGCTATCACCTCGGTCGCCGTTCCGGAAGCCGATCCCGAGACCTTGCCCGTACTGATGACCTCATATTTCTCCACCGCAGGCAAATTGGCCCGGAACAATCAGATTTATTGCGACATGGCGTTCATGAATGTTTCCGACAAGGATTATGCCGGCAATCTCTCGATGATAGCCCGCAACTCCACAGGCGATGAAATCACAATGCTTGAATTCAGCCAGGATCTCCCCGCCGACATCTGCATGGCATCATCGGGCAACATCACCTTGACGCTCGCTCCCGGCGACTATGATGTATATTTCAAGGACGATTACGGCCGCAAACTCGCCGGCACCTACCCTATCACCGTCTTGGAGAGTGAAGTTCAACAGCCACTTGACGCGCCGTGCGAGATGTACGGAATGTCGCCTACCAAGTTCTCGCCTTCGGATAACCCACAGACGTTCGAATCCTATTGGAGACTCGGCTCAGACCACCAGAATGGGCTGCAGTTAGGCTGGAGATTTGAGCTGATTGATTCTCAAGGCGTGACAAAGTACAATTCCCCGACATACGCATATTATACCCTGCCCGGACCCGGCAACTACAGAATCATTACAGATGATTTCATTCCGAATTTCGGCATAGGGACCTATACGATGAAAGTCAAAGCACATACGATAATTAACGTTGATGAAAGCGCTGAATACGACGCCTGCCGTCCGTTCCCGGTCATCATCGCTCCTGTCACGGAGACCGTGACGCTGGACCAGACCTGCGAACTGACAATAAACGAGACCAAGGCTTTGACATATTCTGTCACCCCGATATCGGCTGCCGGGCAGCTGCAATGGACCAGCAGCAATCCCGACGTAGTGACGGTCGACGCACAAGGCAACGCGACCGGAAAGAGCGTAGGTACGGCAACAGTAACAGTATGCTCGCCCAACGGACGTTACGCCACTTGCAAGGTTACGGTAAATCAATCCACCGGAATAGAAACCCCTGCATACAACGGCACCGTCCGTGCCGTCTACACCACTCAAGGCATCCGCGTGCTTGAAAACGCTTCGGAGCGCGAGATCAATGCCCTTCCCGACGGAATCTACATCATCGTGACCGATAAGGGCACTTACAAAACCACTCTGAACCGTTAATATCTGTTAATAGATATAGTCATACATTATAAGTCCCATACAAAAACCCGAAACTGCTTTGCGGTTTCGGGTTTTTTACTTAATTTTGCACCGCTTTGGGCATGCTATATTCTGCCCCGACTAACAAACGTCTTCTCACAGCCAATGACATCCGACGAATACAGGACGCATCTGTTGCACCGCATTTATCCCGTGCTTATTAAAAAGGGAGCCAAGAACATGACCATGGATTATGTGGCCAAGAGCCTATCCATATCCAAACGCACCCTGTACGAGATATTCGGCAGCAAGGAACAACTGCTTTGCGAGGCTCTGACCCTGATACACGATGACTTTGCCAAACGGCTGATGGAACTGACGCACAATGCCGGGAACATGATGGAGACAATGGCAATAGCCCTCCGGCTCCATCAGGAAGCCATGCGCGAGTTCGGCACCGAATTCTTCAAGGCCATGGACGACAGCTACTCGCAGATACGGCCCTATTTCGAAAAGAACATCCATCGGTCGCAGGAAGACATGCTGAACGGATTCCTTAAAGGAGTGGAGGAAGGAGTGTTCCGCCCGAATATCGACTACCGCATCATAATCCGCCTGTTCATGATCCAGATGGAGTCACTGAAACGAATGGAGGAGAACTTCCCTCCCGACGTCACCCTGCTTGAGGCTTACGAGACGGCCAGCACCGCGTTGCTGCGCAGCATAGCCACACCCAAGGGACTCGAGATTCTGGAAGAAATAGGCAGTTCGCACCGTCTTGACGGAATCCTGAAATGCGAACAAAACAAAGAATAACAACTATTTAACCTATATTTATGAAAATCAGCAGACTGGCAGCATTACCCTTGTTAATGTTTGTATGCTCGCTACCGGGCACGGCCAACGACACCGTCAGGCTGTCGCGCCAGGAATGCGTGTCGATTGCCCTGCAGGACAATCCCACCATCCGTGTGGCCGACCTGGAAGTGAAACGCATGGATTACAGCAAGCGCGAGACTCTTGCAAGCGTATTCCCCAACATCGATTTTTCAGGCGCATACCAGCGCACCATCAAGCTCCAGACCGTGTCCATGAACATGGGCGGCCAGACCCAGCAGTTCAAGATGGGTACCGACAACAACTGGAACTTCGGATTCTCGGCATCGATGCCGTTGGTGAACGCCCAGCTGTGGAAAGCCATCCAGATCAGCGACACGCAGATACTCTCCGCTATGGAGGATGCCCGCGCATCGCGCCTCGACCTTGTAAACAACATCAACAAGGCTTACTACGCCCTCCTGCTCGCCGACGCATCGCGCAACGTCATCAAGGCAAACTACGACATCGCCAAGATAAACGCCGAAATATACCGGAAACAGTTCGAACAGGGCACCGCTTCGGAGTATGACGTGCTGCGCAGCTCGGTCCAGGTGTCGAACGTGGAGCCCGAACTGCTCCAGGCCGACATCGCCGTCAAACAGGCGTCGCTGATGCTGAAGATCCTGATGGGTATGGACCATGAGGTGACCGTCATGCCCAACATCACCCTCAAGGACATGCAGCGCGAGATGTACGGTTACCATCTCGGCACGGAACGCGACCTGTCTCAGAACACCTCACTGCGCACCCTCGACATCCAGACCAAGATGCTGAAACAAAGCCTTACGGCCAAGAAATTCGCGTGGATTCCCACCCTTGGCATCAGCTATAACATGAACTGGAACGCCATGAGCAGCGGCAACGCGCTGAAAAACCAGCAGTTCAATCCCTACAGCAACGTCGGAATCGCCCTGCAGGTGCCCATCTTCAACGGTCTGGGACGCCTCAACGCCGTGAAGCAGGCTCAGGTGCAGGTGAAGGAAATGACATTCCAGCGCGAAAACCTGGTGAACAACCTCAACATGCAGGTGGACCTGGCTCTGGACAACCTCAACAAGCAGGTGAAGCAGATCTCCAGTTCCGAACAGGGAATGAAACAGGCGCAGAAGGCATACGACATAATGCAGAAGAGCTTCGAGATCGGAGCCGCCACATATCTGAACCTGCGCGACGCGGAGGTGGCCAACACCTCGGCCCAGCTTTCGTACCTGCAGGCCATTTACAACTACCTCGTCTCCACTTCCGAGCTGGATACCCTGCTTGGCAAGGAAGACGCACTGGGCATAACCACAAACTATAAATCAGCAAACTAACCCATCTTATGAAAAGATACATATCAATAGCCGCCGTCGCGCTGACGGGTGTAATGGCAGTGTCCTGCTCCGGCAACAAGGAGAAGGCCGACAATGCCGCCGACAAACAGGAAACAGTACCCACAGTCAAGGTAGAGACCGTCCATTCGCAGATAGTGAACCAGGTGGGCCAGTACACCGCGACCGTCGAACCGGAACTCATCAACAACATCTCCAGCTCCATGCCCACCCGCATCAAGCAGATACTGGTGGACGAGGGTCAGCGCGTGTCGGCCGGACAGCGCGTCGTGGTGCTTGACGACGTCAACACCGTGAGCTACGAGGCCCAGGTGGACAACGCCCGCGCCAACCTCAAGAACGTGCAGCTCAACTACGACCGCGCCGTCGAGCTGTTCAAGATAGGCGGAGGCACCAAGCAGCAGGTGGACCAGATGGAGATCCAGCTGATCAATGCCAAAAACGCGCTGACCACCGCTGAGCGCACCCTCCGCAACGTGCGCGAGAACACCGTGCTCACCTCCCCCATCTCGGGTGTCGTTACCGCACGCAACTACGATCCGGGCGACCTGACTGCCCAGCTGCCTATCCTTACCGTAGCCCGCGTTCAGCCCCTGAAGGTGGTGATCAACGTTTCGGAAAGCGATCTGCCCAAGGTACATAAGGGAATGCCCGCCCTGATCAGATTCGACACATACGGCGACGAGGAATTCCAGGGCACCGTCACCACCGTGATGCCCACCGTCGACGCCCAGAGCCGCACGTTCGGCGTAGAGGTCACGATGCCCAACGCCAACGGCAAGATCCTGCCCGGCATGTTCGGACGCGTCAGCCTCAACCTCGGCAAAGCCGACCGCGTCGTTGTGTCCGACAAGGCCGTGGTGAAGCAGACCGGTTCCGGCAACCATTACGTATATGTATATAATTCCGACGGCACCGTGTCGTACAACAAGGTTGAACTCGGCCAGCGCCTCGGCGACACCTACGAGCTTATCTCGGGTGTGGAGTCCGGCGCGCAGGTAGTGACCGTTGGCCAGGCCCGCCTCGCCAATGGTGCCAAAGTCAAGTTAGCTAAATAATCGCAACCATGAGTCTGTACAGTTCCGCTGTAAAGCGCCCCATAACCACGCTGCTTTGCTTCGTGACGGTCCTGATCCTCGGACTGTTCTCGCTGGCTAAGCTGCCCATCGACCTGTATCCCGACATCGACACCAACACCATCATGGTAATCACCATGTATCCCGGTGCCAGCGCCAAGGATATAGAGCAGAACGTGACAAAGCCCCTGGAGAACACCCTGAACTCCGTGGAGCATCTGAAACACGTCACCTCCACCAGCCGCGAGAATACTTCGGTCATAACCCTTGAATTCGAATACGGTTACGACATAGACGTGCTGACCAACGATGTCCGCGACAAACTGGACATGGTGGAGTCGTCGCTTCCCGACGACGCGATGAACCCCATCATCTTCAAGTTCTCCACCGACATGATTCCAATCTGTCTGCTTTCGGTGCAGGCAAACGAATCGATGCCCGGTCTTTACAAGATTCTGGACGAGAACCTGGCCAACCCGCTGGCCCGTATCGACGGTGTCGGCACAGTGTCCATTTCCGGTGCGCCGAAACGTGAGATACACGTCTACATCGACCCCAACCGCCTGGAGGCATACAATCTCTCGGTGGAGCAGATCTCGTCCATCATCGGCAACGAGAACCGCAACATCCCCGGCGGTTCGTTCGACATCGGCTCCAACACCTACGCGCTGCGTGTGCAGGGTGAGTTCGAGGAGTCGTCACAACTGGCCGACCTCCCCGTAGGCTCGTATCAGGGCAAGACCGTTTACCTTAAGGACGTGGCCCGCATAGCCGACACCGTCGAGGAGCGCACCCAGCACACATACAACAACGGCAAGGAAGGCGCCATGATCGTGATACAGAAACAGTCCGGAGCGAACTCCGTGGAAATCTCCGACAAGGTAAAGGAGATGCTGCCTAAACTGCAGAAGAACCTTCCCTCCGACATCAAGATCGGTGTAATCGTCGACACTTCGGACAACATCCGCAACACCATCGCCTCTCTGGTGGAGACGGTGCTGTACGCCCTGCTGTTTGTCATGATCGTGGTGTTCCTGTTCCTGGGACGCTGGCGCGCCACAATGATTATTGTCATCACGATTCCCGTGTCTTTGATCGCCTCGTTCATATACCTGTTTGCCACGGGCAACTCTCTTAACATAGTCTCACTCTCGGCATTGTCCATATCCATCGGTATGGTGGTGGACGACGCCATCGTGGTGCTGGAGAATGTCACCACACATATTGAACGAGGGGCCGACCCGAAGCAGGCGGCCGTGCACGGCACCAACGAGGTGGCCATCTCCGTCATCGCCTCTACCCTGACACTTATAGCCGTGTTCTTCCCCCTGACATTGGTCACGGGCATGACCGGCGTGCTGTTCCGCCAGCTCGGATGGATGGTGACCATCATGATGATCATATCCACTACCTGCGCCCTTTCGCTCACCCCGATGCTGTGCAGCCAGTGGCTGCGTCTACGTCCGGCCACCAAGGACGAGAAAAACCCGAAAAAGAACTGGTACATCTACATCGAACGCGCGCTTGACAGCTTCGACGCATGGTATGCCCGCGTGCTGGGCCGCGTCGTAACGCACCGCGCCGTCACGATCGTGGTCTGCCTCGCCATCTTCATAGGCTCCATATTCCTCATGAAGTTTGTCGGCACGGAGTTCTTCCCCACATCCGACAACTCGCGTATCGGCGTCAGCCTCGAGCTCCCCATCGGATCGCGGGTGGAACAGGCCTACGAATCCACCTCGCGCCTCGACTCGCTGTGGCGAGCCAAGTATCCGGAAATCTTGGTGTCCAACTTCACCGTCGGTCCCGCAAGCTCCGACAACACGTTCGCCTCGCTGTCCGACAACGGCCCGCACATCATCTCGATGAACGTGCGCCTCACCAATCCCACCGAGCGTAAGCGCACCATCACCCAGATAGCCGAGGACATGCGTCAGGATATCGAGACGCAATTCCCCGAGTTCAAGAAGGCACAGGTCAACGTGGGCGGCGGACGTGGCTCGTCCATGGGCGGACAGTCTACGGTAGACTTCGAGATCTACGGCTACGACTTCGAGGAGACCGACTCCGTGGCTCAGCAGCTGAAAGGCGCGCTGGCCGGCATCGAAGGTACCGCCGATGTCACCATCTCCCGTTCCGACTATCAGCCGGAATATCAGGTGGACTTCGACCGCGAGAAACTGGCCATGTACGGCATCAACCTGTCGACGGCCGCGTACTATCTGCGTAACCGCGTCAACGGCGCCACGTCCACGCAGTTCCGCGAGGACGGCGAGGAATATGACGTGAAAGTGATGTACGCTCCCGAGTTCCGTACCCGCATCGAGGACCTGGAGAACATAATGATATACTCCAGTACCGGTCAGGGAGTCCGTCTCAAGGAGCTTGGAAAGGTAGTGGAACGTTCCACGCCTCCCACCATCGAGCGTAAGGACCGCGAGCGCGTCGTAACCGTCTCGGCCGTAGTGGACGGCCGCCCCCTCGGCGACGTCGTGGCCGACGCACAGGCGGCAATCGACAACATGCACCTGCCGGCCAACATCTCCATCGAGATAGCCGGTTCCTACGAGGACCAGCAGGATTCGTTCTCCGACCTGCTGATGCTCGGAGTGCTGATCATCATCCTTGTATACATAGTGATGGCGGCACAGTTCGAGTCGTTCACATATCCCGGCATCATCATGACCTCGCTGCTGTTCGCGTTCTCCGGAGTGTTCCTCATACTGTGGCTCACCGGTCACACGCTGAATATCATGTCCATGATCGGTGCCATCATGCTGATCGGTATCGTGGTGAAGAACGGTATCGTGCTCATAGACTACATCACCCTGAACCGAGAACGAGGCATGTCCATCCGCAAGGCCGTGATCGACGGCGGCCGCTCGCGTCTGCGTCCTGTGGTCATGACCACGCTCACCACCATCCTCGGCATGGTGCCTATGGCAATCGGTTCCGGCGAGGGTTCCGAGATGTGGCGTCCTATGGGTACGGCCGTGATCGGCGGTCTGACATTCTCCACCTGCCTTACGCTGCTATTCGTGCCCGTGCTGTACTGCGTATTCGCCGGCAACGGCATCAAGAACCAGCGCCGCAAGCACCGCAAGATGCTGGAGAAGAAGAATCTTAAAATTGAATCGAAATGAAAGGAGTATTCATAGCATACGATCAGGCACATCACGAGAATGTGATTGAAGTACTGAACCGCACCTCCTGCCGAGGCTTCACGGCCTTCGGCGAGGTGCAGGGACGCGGTTCGAAGACCGGCGACCCGCACTACGGCACCCACGCCTGGCCATCGCTCGCATCGGCCATCATGACGTTCGTGCCCGACGAACAGCTCGACCTCCTCATGGAGCGTCTGCACGAGCTTGACGAAACCAAACCTATGCTCGGCCTCCGCGCGTTCGCCTGGAATGTCGAGAAGTCTATCTGATTTTGATTTATCGGGATTTATCGGGATTATTCTTGATTAATCCCGATTTATTCCGATTCAATCCCGATTAATCCTGTTTAATCCCGATTAATCGGGTTTATTCTTGATTAATCCCGATTTTTGTTGTACCTTTGCGTCTGAAAAGGCGCACGTGGCGTAATTGGTAGCCGCGCCAGACTTAGGATCTGGTGTCTTGCGACGTGTAGGTTCGAGTCCTATCGTGCGCACCCGTATATAGCCGTCAGCCCACAGGTTGTCGGCTATATTTATTATCACGGCCTGCAGATTCAATGAATCGGAGAAGCATCAGACTGATGCGCCCTGTACCTAAAAACCTGACATCACGAATGAATTCATCAGCGAGGATTTTCTGCTGCAGACCGAATCCTCACGCCGTCTGTATCATGACTATGCGGAGGGACAGCCCATCATAGACTATCACTGCCACCTGTCGCCGGCATACGTGGCCGAGGACCATGTGTTTCCCAATCTGTCCAGGATATGACTGGAGGGCGACCACTACAAATGGCGCGCTCCGCACCAACGGAGTGGAGGAACGCTTCATAACCGGTGATGCCTCCGACTGGGAGAAATTCGGGAAATGGGCCGAGACGGTGCCCTACACCATGCGCAACCCATTATACCATTGGACTCACCTTGAACTGAAAACTGCCTTCGGCGTCACTGATCTTCTGAACCCAGCCACAGCCCGCGACATATACGACCGCTGCTCGGAGATGTTGCAGCGGCCTGACATGTCGGCGCGCGCCCTGATGCTGCATTATAACGTGGAAGTGGTATGCACCACCGACGACCCCGTCGATTCGCTGGAATACCACATCAGGACCCGCGAGGACGGTTTCAAGGTAAAGATGCTGCCGACATGGCGCCCCGACATGGCCATGGCTGTAGAGAATCCCGGCAAATACCGCGACTACATCAAGCGCCTCGGCGAAGTCGCGAAGCTGAACATCCGCTCGTTCGCCGACCTGATACAGGCCCTGCGAATACGCCACGACTTCTTCGCTTCCGTCGGCTGCCGCCTCTCCGGCCACGGTCTCGGAGCCTTCTATGCCGAAGATTATACCGATGCTGAAGTCGAGGCGATTTTCAACAAGATTTACCTGCGCAACGAGGAACTGACGCCCAAAGAGATAGCCGTGTTCAATACCGCCATGCTATATGAGTTCGGCGTGATGGACCACGATGCCGGCTGGACCCAGCAGTATCATTACGGTGCGTTGCGCAACAACAACACCCGCATGATGCTCGCCATCGGTCCGGACACAGGATTCGACTCCATAGGCGACTACACCGTGGGCGAGACCATGTCCAAGTTCCTCGACATGCTGGCCCGCGACAACAAACTGTCCAAGACCATAATCTATAACCTGAATCCGCGCGACAACGAGCTGGTGGCCACCATGATCGGCAACTTCCAGGCCGGCCAACATATACTCCGTGGCCGGCGATATGTTCCCCAACAGCACCATCGCCACCATCACCGGTATCGGAGGAATGGCCGGCGGACTGGGGTGTTTTCTGATCAACTTCTGTTCAGGCATCCTGTTCGACTACGCCGCGGAAACGAACATGCAGCTTCTCGGCTTCCAGGGCAAGCCCGCCGGCTACTTCATCGTGTTCTGCATCTGCGGCGTCGGCTACCTCGCCGCCTGGTGCCTCATGAAGCTCCTCGTCCCCCGATACAAACTCATCGAACCGTAAACTTCCATCCTCATTTTCTATTTTGGAATTGAGGAAATAAGTATTAACTTTGTACTCCGGGTGTCGCCTCAGAGGCGGTGTCCGGAGTCGGTTTTTGTTGATACCGATATATTTCAAATACGGAGTTGATTCCAAATGAGCAAAATAGGCAAACTATATTTCAGATACGGCACGATGGGTTCGGCCAAGACGGCGTTGCTGCTCACCACGGCCTATAATTTCGAGGAACGCGGCATGGCATACAAATGTTTCAAGCCTGTGGTCGATACCCGCGAGCAGAAGAACGTGATACGCAGCCGCATAGGCATAGAACGCGAATGCAGCTGGATTTATCCCGACACCAATCTCTACGCCGTCATCCATGACATGCTGGCCACCGGCAACGGCCCGCGGTGGATCCTGGTGGACGAGGCTCAGTTCCTGTCGCCCGAACAGGTGGACCAGCTGGCACGTGCCGTAGACGATTTCGGCATCAACGTGATATGCTACGGCCTGCGCACCGATTTCCGCACCAACCTGTTCGAAGGGTCGCGCCGCCTACTGGAGATAGCCGACACTATCGATGAAATAAAATCCACCTGCACATGCGGCCGCAAGACAATAGTCAACGCCCGCGTCAACAGTGCCGGCGAGATCATAACCGAAGGCGAGGTAGTGGAGATAGGAGGCAATGAACGCTATATCGCCGTGTGCCGCAAATGCTGGCGCAACAAACGCATAGAACAGAGCGAGAAAGGCAAACTTCCCCTCTGAACAGTTGGCAATTGCTAATTACTGAACAGTATAAACCTTAATCCTCAATACGATGGACAAACCGATCAGAGACCAGATCATCGAGCTGATAAAGAGCGAAGTGGTGCCTGCGTGCGGATGCACGGAGCCGGCGGCAGTCTCACTCTGCGTGGCCAAGGCTACGGAAATGCTCGGCACGTTGCCCGACAGCATCACACTGCTGCTAAGCGGCAACATCATCAAGAACGCCATGGGCGTCGGAATCCCCGGCACCGGCATGATCGGACTGCCCATCGCAGTGGCGCTCGGAGCCATCTGCGGCAAATCGGAATACGGACTCGAAGTCCTGCGCGACGTCAATCCCGACTCGCTGCAGGCCGGCAAGCGATATGTGGACGATAACCGCATCAGAATCCGGCATAAGGACAACGCCCCGTCCAACCTTTATATCGAGGTACATGTGGAGGCTGACGGACATTCGGCATGCGCCGTAATCTCCGGAGCACACACCAATTTCGTGTATCTGGAGAAGGATGGCGAAGCATCATTGAACAAATCGGCAGAATCTGAAGCCGCCGCCGAAAGCCACATAAAGCTTGACTATGCCCGGGTGTATGAATTTGCCATGACTGCACCCATTGACGAGATAGAGTTCATGCTCGAGGCCGGCGAAATGAACCTCCGCGCCGCTCAGGAAGGCATGAAACAGAACTACGGCCATTGCCTCGGCGCGTTGCTGAGCCGGCAGGGCAAACAATTCTTCGGCGACACACCGCTGATGCACATAGTGTCCATGACTTCGGCCGCCTGCGACGCCCGCATGGGTGGCGCACAGGTGTCGGTGATGTCCAATTCCGGCAGCGGCAACCAGGGAATCACGGCCACGCTGCCTGTGTTGACTTACGCCCGCGACTGCAACGCCTCGCATGAACAGGAAGTACGCGCCCTGACGCTCAGCAGCCTCACCAGCATATACATCAAGCAGAGCCTGGGCCGGCTCTCCGCCCTGTGCGGCTGTGTGGTGGCATCCACCGCGGCTTCGGCCGGCATAACATATCTGATGGACGGTGACTACGACCGCGTATGCGCCTCCATCAAGAATATGGTGGCCAATCTGACCGGCATGATATGCGACGGTGCCAAGCCGTCGTGCGCCATGAAGATTGCATCCGGAGTCTACACCGCCCTGATGTCCGCAGTGATGGCCATCAACGACCAGTGCGTGTCGTGCGCCGAAGGCATCGTGGACAACGATATTGACAAAACCATACGCAACCTGACGTGCATCGGCCGCGAGGCCATGGACGAAACCGACAGAAAAGTGCTGCAGATTATGGTCGACAAATAAACCGTCTACCCGTTTGCGGCTCTTTTTATAAAACATCCATCCGTTCTATGCGTTTTTATATGGAAACACAAAAGAAACGCACAATAACCTGTAATTATGAAGAATTTTTTCTCAATTTTGCTGACTCTGACCATTGCTGCCGGCTGCGTGACGCCTGATGTGCAGGCACGCCGCATACCCAAGGAGGTTGAAGACACCGCATTATACAACAAGGTCGCAGACGTGCTCGACGCCGTTGACGCCCTCGACGACCTGAACCTGTACGGCCAGGTCAACGTAGACCTGTACCGCACGTACCGTGACTCGGGCGTAGGCTTCTACCTCGGCAAGCAGGCATTGCGATTCGCCGACCCGGTCACCGCACAGAACGTGCTGAACGAGATGCCCGAATCGTGGCGCAACCGCGAGGACATCAAGGTGCTGGAGAAGCGCATCGCCGCCCGCGTGGCCACACGTCCCGGCATGACTTACGCCAACGTCAAGGGACAGAACGCCCAGGGACAGCCCACGGACCTCGCCGCGATGGTGAAACCCGGCAAATACACTCTCGTAGATTTCTGGGCCAGCTGGTGCCCATGGTGCATCAAGGAGATTCCCAACCTGAAGGAACTGCTGAACCGCTACGGCTCCAAGGGCCTTGAGATAGTGGGTGTGGCCGTGCGCGACACCCCGGAGGACACCGCCAAGAGCGTGGCGAAGCAGGGCATAGCATGGCCTGTGCTGTACAACACCGACATGGCCGCATACGATGCCTACGGATTCGCAGGCATCCCCCATCATCTGCTGATTGGGCCCGACGGAAAGATAATCTTCAACGGATGCAACCTCAATCAGATAATTCAATACTTAGACACACATTGACACTAACTGAAACACACTGATACTCTATGACAAACGAAAATAAAGATTCGCTCAACGCTCTCATAGAGCATTCCATCAAAAGCAACTGGAACCTGATGGCCCTGTCCGATATGGGTGGCGTCAATCTGCAATACAAGGACGTGGCGCTGCTCATCGCCAAGATGCACATCCTGTTCGAGGCTGCAGGCGTGCAACGCGGCGACAAGGTGGCCATCTGCGGCAAGAATTCGTCCAACTGGACCGTGGTATTCCTGTCATGCCTCACGGCGGGCGTGGTGGCCGTGCCTATCCTGCACGAGTTCAAGCCCGACACCATCCATCATCTGGTGAATCACTCGGAAGCGAAGCTGTTCTTCGTCGACGCCGGAATCTGGGAGAACCTCGACGAGCGCCTGCTCCCCAACTTAGTGGGCGCAATATACATCAGCGAGTTCGGCATGCCGCTGTCGCGCAGCGAGAAACTGACCGACACCCGAAACAATATCAACGAACGGTTCGGAGCCAAATTCCCGTACAGTTTCGAACAGGACAATGTGAAATACTATGAGGACCACCCCGATGACCTGGCAATGATAAACTATACGTCGGGTTCCACGGGAATGTCTAAGGGCGTGATGGTGCCGTTCCGGAGTCTGTGGAGCAACGTGCGCTTCTGCCTTGACAACCTCACCATGCTCAGGCCCGGAGTCAAGATGGTCAATATGCTGCCCCTGGCACACATGTACGGCATGACTATCGAAATGCTAAATCCCTTCTGTCACGGGTGCCACTGTTATTTCCTGACAAAACTCCCGAGTCCGAAAATCATACTTAAGGCCTTCGCCGACGTGCAGCCTGCCCTGATCATCACCGTCCCGCTGATTGTGGAGAAGATAATCCGCAACAAGGTGTTCCCGCTGCTTGAGAAGCCGTTGATGAAGGTGATGCTGAAAGTACCCTATCTCGACGACCGCCTCCTTGCCAAAATCAGGGAGAATCTGCTGCAGGCCTTCGGTGGCAACCTGAAGGAACTTATCATCGGCGGCGCACCGCTTAACGCCGATGTCGAGAAATTCCTGTACAAGATAGGCTTCCCCATCACGGTCGGTTACGGCATGACGGAATGCGGCCCCCTGATCTCATACGCCTCCTCCTCCATTGCAAAGCCCCATACCGTGGGACGTCCCGTGGACCGGATGGAAGTGAAGATCGACTCCCCCGATCCGCGTAATGTGCCGGGCAACATCATGGTGAAGGGCGTCAACGTGATGCATGGTTACTACAAGAACGACAAGGCCACAGCCGAGGTGTTCGACAAGGAGTCCGGATGGATGAACACCGGCGACATGGGCACCATCGACGAGGATGGCTTCATCACCATCAACGGCCGCAGCAAGACCATGATACTCGGCCCTTCGGGACAGAACATATATCCCGAAGAGATAGAACAGAAGCTCGACAACCTGCCATACGTCAACGAATCGCTTGTAGTCGAGAACGGCACCGACCTCGAGGCTCTGGTTTACCCCGATTTCGACTCCGCGCGCTCGCAGGACATCGACCGCGACGAACTGGAGAAGATCATGGTACAGAACCTGACGGCGCTGAATCAGGAACTCCCCTCCTACAGCAAGGTCAAGACCATCAAGATCATGGAGGAGGAATTCGAGAAGACCCCCAAGCGCAGCATCAAGCGCTTCCTCTACCAGCATTGATTGCACGGAAGCAGAGGACGGCAATACGCCTCTGATCATTTTTATCTGATACACAAAGTGCGCCATGACCACCGGTTCTGGCGCACTTTTTTTACTTTTCAGGAAATTGAATTTTCACATTCCCGGAACAAAATTAGCCAAATTTTGTTATATCATTGAGTTTCAACAAGAATATGTGTCATGAACAAGCCGAACGTTATCTCCATCAATCCGGGACAAAAGACACTCGGCCAGCTTCATCAGGAAGCCGAACGTTACAATCCCGTTGTAAAGCAGTTGGTATCCACCATTTCATCGACAGTGAGGCTCAAGGCCTGCCTGAATTTCTTCACGGGCATCGACACCAAGACCATGAAAGGAGCGTCCGCACGCATTCTGATACTCCGCCTGTTCACCGCCGGACTTCTGGCATCCTTCGGCTACGCAGTGATTAATCCGGCCGTTGTGGCCATATCGGATGCAGTATTGGTACCGGGACTGAATTCAGTGGCCGGCAACATGGCATTGGCGGTATCTATATTCGTGATGGCCGCGTCCATAATACTGGGCTTCATGACGCGCATTGTCAGCGTGGCCGCATTCCCGTTCTATGTTTCCATGATACTGCAAGGCTCGTTGCCCATATCCATATCCATAGCCACGGCACTGCTGTTTGTGGCCTTAGTGTTCATCATCCTTGGCCCCGGCATCTTCAGCACTGACCAATGTATCCGCAAGGCTATTTTCCGCAGCTATAAGCGGCGCGCCAAACGAGCCGCCATCCGGCCCCGGGTCTCGCGCTCCATCCGCCGCCACCACGACCTCGACTACCGCAGTTACCTAAGGCTGTAACCGCATTGTGGTGCGCCCGAGACCACGAATTTCACCATAACTCCCTTGTGGTCGCTGAACCATTTGTCCGACACGTCCGCGATGCTGTCGCTATCCGTTTCCTTCACCCTGACGGAACGACACATCGATGTGCGCGGCCCTACCACAAACGCATCCACCGGCTCCACGCCCGTGCTTCCGAACAGGAAATCGATTCTGTCGCGGTCATCGGCCTTGGGCGCCCAGCATATCTTATCGGCCGGCAATGACGGCACATCCGACGGATACGTGATGCCGGGATTGCGCACCGGATCCGGATAAACCGTGCGCCACATATCCTTGAATCCGTCGCGTTCCAGCATCGTTGTGACGGGCCACTGCACCGTAAATCCGTTATGCCCGAATTCCGACGACATTTCCGGAGTCCAATCCCTGAACGACGGCTCGTTGAAATCACCTCCCAGAATCACATGACGTCCTTGTCCCATCTTTTCACGGGCGCTTTCCACAAACCGACTGATAGCCTCTGTTCTTTTTGACTTCAGTCCCAGGTTTACCAGCGTCTGTGCGTCTGCCGGACTTTCGCATTCCTTCCATGTCGAGCCGTCGTAGCCACGGGCGTTGTAACAGGAATAGTGATGCCAGTCAAGATGAGCCGTATACAGTGCCAGCCTGATGCCGTCTATATCCACGTCCGCACAGTATATGCTGCCGCAGTCGTCCTGCAACGGATATACCGTCGAGTAGTCATTGATCGGATACCTGCTTATGATTCCCGAATCATCGCTGCGGCGCGAATAATACCGCAGTCCTTTCTGTTTCAATGATTCGCACAGACGGGCCGTAAAATCCACTCCGTTATAGTTCCTGACTTCGCTGAGTGTCACCAGATCGGGCTGCCGGTGTTCTATCTCCGACACCAGCGTCTCGAATCCTCCCGGCACCTTGGTGCATTCCTGCCACACATTGAGCTGCAACGCGCTGAACACCGGCTGCAGTCTGACTGCGAATCCTCCGGCGCGCGCCATTTTCAAAGGCAGTTCGGATGCGGATATCACCCTTTTCCTATATATGGTGTAGGCCTCGGGATTGGTGAATCCGTCGCTGTCACCCGCATCGCAATATACCGTACATTCATATTCCCTCCCTTCAGGCAGAAAGCCGAAGCGCAGGGTATAGTCGCGGGCCTCCTCGTTGGTCACTCCTCCCACATACCAGTCCGGTCCGTTCCTGTCCTTGCGGGCCACTACGATATAATCACCCGGCTCGGCATCCAGATACTCGCTCCGGCTCCAGTCCACCGGCACATCCTTGATAAACTGAAACGCATCGATATGCCGCTCATAATGTTCCGGGAGGTCGCCTGCCATCTGCACCGGAGAATACATGGTGAGATACAGGGCAAGCTGATTGCAGATGGTGGCGCGTTTCTTCTTACCCTGATAGCCCGGTGCGAATTCGGTGATATTCATGCGGAATATGCCGGGTGTGAAATCCATCGGCCCTCCCTGCAGACGCGTGAACGGCAGCACCGTGACATGACGCGGCGACATCTCGGCGTATTCCTGACCTAACGCGCTTTCGTTGGCCATGAGGTTCGGCCATGTCCGGCACAGGCCCGTGGGACGTACGGCCTCGTGCGCGTTCACCATGATATGCTTCTCCGCACCCTTTTTGACCGCATTGAGATAATGCCTCACTATGTCCTGGCTGTAATGATACTCCCCTTTCGGCAGTATGTTGCCCACGTAGCCGCTCTTTACGATGTCATAGCCGTAACGGTTCATCAGATCGTAGGCGGCGTCGAGATGACGCTCATAATTGGCAATGGAACCTGACGTCTCGTGATGCATCATCAGCTTTATGCCCTTGGAATGCGCGTACTCGTTCAGCGCCGCAATATCGAAATCCGGATATGGCGTTACGAAATCGAACACGAAATCCTTCTCCTTGCCAAACCAGTCCTCCCAACCGATGTTCCATCCCTCCACCAGCAGCTGGTCGAACCCGTGGCGTGACGCGAAATCTATGTATCGACGCACGTTTTCATTGTTCGCGCCGTGTCTTCCGGTAGGTTTGGCCGAGGCATAATCGAACGTAGCGAGGTCTATATCGCCTCCCGAGGTATAGTTCCATCCGCTTTTGCCGGTTATCATTTCCCACCACACGCCCATGAATTTGACGGGATGTATCCAAGACGTATCCTTGATCTGACAGGGATCGTTAAGATTCAGAATCAGATTCGACGCCAGTATGTCGGTCGCCCGGTCGCTTACCGTCACCGTACGCCACGGCGTCCTGAAAGGAACGTCAGTTATGGCCGCGGTGCCGTCGGGACGCGGTGTAAGATGCGCACGGAACGTATTGCTCGTCTTGTCGAGCCTCAGGTGCATTGCCGGGAAATCGACAAGGGCCGCCTCGTGCAGATTGACATACAGGCCGTCGTCGGTCTTCATCATCAGCGATGTCTGCACGCCCGGTGCGGTTATTTCCGACAGACGGCTTTCCGTGTATTCGAATTCCTGTGAATCGTAATCCTCCTTTATCCACCATGCCGTGTGGTCGCCGTTCATGGCGAAGGATGTCACCTCATCCTGAATCACCAGCGGCGATACCGGACTTTCCCGAAACACATAACGGAATCCAACCCCCTCGTCAAAGGCCCTGAACTCGATATCTACGCGTGTCTTTGCTTTTGTCAGGCTCACGGTCATGCCGTTATAATGTTCGCGTATGGTTTCATTCTCGCCCCAGACCGGCGTCCATACACTGTCGCATTCCTGACGTGTCACTTTCTTGATTTTGAAGCCATCTGCCAGCGACGTCCCGTCGGCCAGATTGAATCCCATGCGCGAAGGTCTCACCACAACCCGGTTCTTATAACTCTCCGAGTATTCAGGCTTTCCCGATCTGTCGAGAGTGAATGTCACCGAGATATTGCCGTCCGGCGACTTGACACTTGTTTTTCCGGCGCATACGGCCGTAAAGCAACAGACGCACATCAGCGCGGCCATTGCCTTCATTTTTGGTATCATTCGGTTTCAGATTTTTTCGATTAGCAATACGCGGCTCGAGAACTCGTTCTTCCGTTCCTTGGCCACATCGTGTCGGTATGGTATGTCGAGTCCGTGATTCATCAGGAACGACCCGGAAAAGCATTTCCCTTCGAATGGCATAGGGCTGTCGTCTATCCGGTTTAATTCCGTGATTCTGTATATGGCGTCACTATCGAGGCCGCCCATTTTCACCACTGGGAGAATCTGCATCACATACACGTCCGTACGGTACCAGAATGCCACGGCGCGGTCCTTGTTTTCGGACACATACATCAGCGAGGCCACGCCTCCCTCGTCGTACGGCGACCGCAGACGGTACAGATCCCCTAACTGCACTATATCCCGGATCCGCTTATAATCGGATATCGCGTTGCGGCACACTTCATATTCCTCCTCGGTCATGTCTTTGGGCTGAAGTTCCACGCCGAGACGTCCGCTCATCGCCACGTCCGCGCGATATTTTATAGGCATGCTCCGCAGCGTCTGATGGTTGGGCGACGCGCTGATGTGCGAGGCCATGGCCATGGCGGGATAGAAATGCGACGTGCCCCACTGAATGAATATGCGCTCCAAGGCATCCGTGTTGTCGCTGGTCCAGAACTCGTCGAAGTATTTCAGCACGCCCCAGTTTACACGGCCTCCGCCGCCGGCACACGCCTGGACAGTCAGGTCGGGATATTTCTCGCGGATTCTTGACAGCACTTCCTCCAGCCCCCTGTGCCACGCTATGTTCAGATGGCTTTGCCTGTCTTTGGGCAGATACTGCGATCCATGCTGATATATCCCGCTGTTGCAGTCCCATTTCACATATTCGATCCATGGGTTTTCCTTCAATATCCTGTCTACCGTGGCCACTACATGGTCGCGCACACGGGGATTGGAGAAATCAAGAACCACCTGCGCCCCTCCGCGACCGGTCACCGGCTCACGTCCCGCGGCCTTTACTATCCAGTCGGGATGCTTTTCATAAATTTCGCTCGATATGTCGGCCATCTCCGGCTCGAGCCATAATCCGAATCCTACGCCGGCTTTACGGGCGCTGTCGGTCAATGCCTTGATGCCTCCGGGCAGCTTGACCCGGTCGCACACCCAGTCGCCTAACGCCACACTTTCGTTGTCACGCCGATACTTGTCGCCGAACCATCCGTCGTCCATCACGAACAGTTCGCCGCCCAGAGAGGCAATGTCCCTCATCATGGCCGCCATCTTTGACTCGCTGATGTCGAAATAGACCCCCTCCCAGCTGTTAAGCAATATCTTACGCGGTCTGTCGCCATGACACAACGAATGGAGTCTCCCCCATTTGTGAAAATTCCTGCTTACTCCCCCTTTTCCCTCCGTACTGTATGACAATGCCACCCTGGGGGTCACGAATGTTTCGCCGGGGCTAAGCCGATAGCTTGCATTGTCCGGATTCATGCCCATTCTCAGGGTGTGGTACCGACCGCCGTATGTATCGATGTCGACCACGTAATTGCCGCTGTAACACAGCGCCGCGCCGATGGTGGCACCGTTCCTTTCGTCGGGCTTGCCGTCCAGCGACAGCATCAGTTCCGCGCGCGAGGTCTGCGAGTTCCTTACGCCGTCCTTATTGCGGATACGCATGGTTCCGCTGTGCAACGGTTCCTCCACAAGACGCCCTTCCTGGCCCCACGCTCCTCCTTCGTGGCTTACCCAGACATCCCCTATATGTATCGGAAGGCAGGCCGAGTCATAACGGGTCAGGGTAATGTCCCCTTTCTCGCGATGGCTTATCTCAGCCCATGTCTCTATCACGTCACAGTCGGGATAACTCAGGAATCGGATATCAACGTTCACGGGGTATCTGTCATCCCGAGTCCTGACAGTGGTCAATGTCGATTTGTCCGTAGATTCCCGGGTCACGTCGGTCACCACAAGGCGGCTCGTCATGTTCCCGTCCGCATGAGTGATCCACAACGGAGTCTCCTCGTCCGGATAGGTCCCGTACGCCCTGTATATCTTGGCGTACGGGATTCCCGCAGTCTTAATCGACTGCATGTCCTCTCCGGTCACGGTGTTGCCATAGTACAGATATTCGGGTTCCGCCCCCTTGTTCACCTCCAGCACAAGCGCCGTGTTCGGCGTGTTCACGCTCACTTGTGCGGCGTCGGCACCCAACACACAACACAGCAGGACGTATGGCAACGTCCGGATCGACATCTTTCGGAGCATCTACAGAAACTTATTTACGTATCTTGACGGCCTTTCCTCCGCGGAGCATGACGTATATGTTGCCCTTCTGCGGAACGGCCACCTCGGCGCCGCTGAGATCGAAATAACGGGCAGCCGACATATTGTCGCCCATAACGATCGACGTGGCGGAGCTTGTGTCGTTCTTCGTGGTGATCGTCACTTCCTTTCCGGCCACACACTGCACAGTCGCGGCTCCGTCGGTCACCGTGACGTCCTGATCTCCCACCTTTATCGAAACAATCGTGTATCCTTCGTTGGCGTCAACTGTAAATTTGCTGTCCGTTTCGGGCACCTTGACTGTATTCACTCCATTCTGCAGAGTCACGGGCGACGTTTCGCCGGCCGGAATTATCTTTACTGCCTCGGCGTCGTTGAGAGTCACTTTCACCAGCAGTTTGCCGTCCACGACGACACCCCAGTCTTGTATGTCGCCGTCGATGTTCGCATTGTCGGCTGCGGCATTGACACTGAACAGCGACGAGCATAAGAGGAGAGTAATAAAGAATTTTTTCATAATGTTGATTTACGGGTTAATTTCTATGAAGTCGTTAAGAGTATGTCTATAATATATAGGCGACCGAACGCGCAAAAGACACATTCGGTCTCCTTAAAGGATGCTGACGTATCATAGAGGATGCCGACGCATCAGCGATACTCCAGCCATGTGGTCGCCACGCACGGAGTGTCGGTCTTGAACCGTATCCAGCGTGCCTGGAACGAATCCGGGAATTTATATATGAACGAATCGTCGGGATTCACTTCGAAATCGGCGTAATGCATCCAGTCGCCTTCGCCCGTAGGATCGGCCTCGACGGTGAATTTCACCTTATGGTCGGACTTATGCGACAGATTCAGCGTCCGCCGGTCGTAGAATCCGATCAGATATGGCTCGGAATATTCCCCGGCGGAGACATGACGGTCCACCCAGGGACCGCCATTGCCCGTCGGCTTACCCAATTTCCATAAATCGTCGATCACGCCGGCCCAAAGTGAAAGCTTGCCGTCGTCGGATGTCACGATACGCGGATTGTCCGCATTGTCGGCATTGCATCCCGACATGAGCAGCATTCCACGATATGACGCATAATCGTTTATGCCGAGATTGTGCGACGCTATGGGGCGCACCTTGGCGAATCCGTCGGCATTCTCGGCCGGCAGCTCATAGAACGTACCGTGCAGGTTCAGCAGGTCCCTTTCCGTCGAGACTTCGCGACACACGCGCATGGCGTTCTGTCGTGTCGGCTCCGTAAAGGCCCGCGCTCCCAATGGCAGATGCCAGCGACGTCCCTTGTCGTCCGTGATCAGCACCGACCCGGGGGTGATTTCCATCCCTTCGGAACGGATGGCTACATTCTTACGGATATACGATGCCTTTTCCATGCTGTCACGTCTCTGCAGCATCATGTCGCCGTCCAGATCATAATAGGCGCTGCCGTCGGCCGTGTTGGCGGCCACGCCGAGTTTACGGCGGTTCTGGCTCAGGCACAGCATCAGTCCTTCGGAATCATGCTTCTCCCCTATTTTCGACAGTCCGGCGAATATCGGTGACATTTCCTCGGTTCTCGTCTCCTTCGATGCGAAACTGAACACCACGCTACCCTTCGTGTCCTTGTCAGCGACGACGCGGATCCATTCACCCTTGTCAGTTGCGCTGAATTCCGCGAAACGCGAGTCGGATGCAGGTACGGTGACAGTCTTCAACACTTTGTCTTTGCCGTCGGCGCCCTTGGCCACGAACTGAAACGTCACGGCCTCCTTGCCGTCGTTCCGGATCCATGCGCATCGCTTGGCCCAGGGTCCGAACAGGAAGGGATCGCTCGCCTCTCCGCTCTTTATATCTTCGTTCAGCCATACGGAACCGGTCGCATTGGTGGGACCGAGTTCCGACACCTGGCCCGGATCAAGGAACCATAGGTTTGAGTTGCTCTGGCCCGGACCTGCTATGTCGCCCTTTATCCTGCGCTTGTTCAGGAATTCCTTTTGCGCGGAATCGTCGCATCCGAACACCAGACGGTCGTTCCATCGCGTAAAGTCGCCTATCACTTTCAGATATGCCGACAGGGGCATGATTCCCTTATCATTGTTCTTGCCGAATCTCTGCGGGAATTTCCAGAACATTCCGTGCATGGTCATCAGCATGAATGGATCGCTCTGCGTACCCACCTCGCGGATACGGGGCCATTCGGTGTTCCATCCGTGGGCGCCGTCGTACGAATTGCTGGCCTTGGGCAGACGGTAGAAGCTCCATCCTCCGTTTTCCCTCACTCCGAGCAATACCGACTTGTAGTCCCAGCCCAACGCATATATCGGATCGGTGGCCGGCGACGGATTGCCGTATATTCCGCCGGGACCCGTCACCTCAGTGAACTGGTTGCGGCGTACAACCTTCCAGTTCTTGCCGTCCCATTCGGCAAGACAGCCGGACGGGATGTTGAATTTTTCCAGCGCTTCGGGAATAGCCTCGCCGTTGTTGGAGAACACCAGCACACCCTGACCGCTGTACAGGCCCTTGCCGTGTGCTCCGGGCAACAGATTGTTCTCGGGGTTCACGCCCGTGTCGTTGTGCACCCCCGTATTGGCGTCGGGATACAGCTCCTTATGCTTCAACGTGTTTACATCCACCTCATAGAAGCCTTCCTCCATCGTGGCGATGTACACCTTGTTGGCCGGATCGGTCAGGTGCCGGGCCACTCCGGTGTAACGGCCCTGCGCGTCCCTGTACGACAGCGCCCTGACGTTGCAGTCCTTGTCGATGAAGTACGGGCCGATTATGAGCTGGTTGCTTTCCCGGTGGATCATCCTGTCGGCCGGCGTGCCTCCCACGCTTTCGGGACGCACCTTGATGCCGAGGGTGTCATCGATTTCATACAGCTTGTCGCTCGACCCGAACGGGAGGTGCGGGCCGTATGTGATCACCCACAGCTTTCCCTGCCAGGGCACTACGGCTCCGGTGCCGCACTCGCCTTCGTTGTTGTAATACGCCAGATGAGGATACACACCGCCGTACATCGGACGGCCTTCATCCTTGCCTTTGGCTCCGGCTCCCGCAGAGCATCCTCCGGTGAAGGTCAGCAACGCCGCCACACAGATGATGTTCCCTATCTTGAATTTCATGTTGTCTATGTTAGTAAGAATGCATTATTACTGCTCCACCCAGAACTCGATGCTCCAGGGTTTCAGTTTCGCGCTGAACGTTGCGGCACCGCCGTTGGAACCTACTTCCACATCGCGCCCTTTCTTGTCATATCGGAAGCCCTTCATGTTCTTGGCTCCGTCCATGGTCACGTCAAACTCAAACCAATCATCCGAACGGTTGGTCAGAGCGAACACCAGCTTGCCCTGCGGCGTTTTCCATGCCATTATGCGGTTGTCGTGACGTTCCTCGTCCTCCTGCACGTTGTAGCGGCGCGAATCCCACGCCATGTATTTCAGGAAGCCGGCCAGCGCGTTGTAGTTCTGCCAGTTGTAGGTCCAGTGTCCGTGAGCCAGATCGGGATAATCATGGCTCTCGTTGACGTATGTGGGACGCCACACTCCGAGACCGAAACCGTCACGGTCCGTATGGTCGTCTATTCCCTTCAGGGCATGGAGCCAGAACCATTTCGGCGATTCCACGAATGTCATCCAGTTCATGATGGACTGGGCAGTGTTGACCATGAACCATTCGTAAGTGTGTTCCGACATCTGATTGTTGAAATACTCGAACTCGTTCTGATATACCGGCTTGCCCTGGCTGTTGGCCTTGTAGTTGTCGCGGTTGTCCATCACGGCGTCGGAATCGTCGCCGATGCGGTGGAACACCCATGCGTCCACGTAAGGGAGAAGCTGCGGATTCTCCTGCCAAAGTTTCGGACCATAACTGCCGGCCTGTCCGCTGTTGGTGTCGTAGATTATCTCTATGTCCGAATCAAGAGCCTTGATTTTCGGAGCTACCTTGCCGAACACCTTCACCAACTGGTCCTCGGTATAGTGACAATGGGCATAACCCACGCTCTCGTACTGGCTTTCGTTCTGCAGGCCCCATGACGACACCTTGAATCCCTGGCTTTTCATGTATTTCACATCGTTCACCATCGCGTCGCCGAACTCCTCGAGAAAATCATCCTCGAAACTTTTCAGCGTTCCGTCGTTGAAGCTGCCGTTCGATTTCCAGTATGGAGCGGGCGACCAGTATTCCATCGAAATTCCCTCCACGCCGGCGTCTTTCATCAGCTGCACTAAGGTCTCGGCCTGTCCCTGCTTGCGTTCAGTGAAGTTCTTGCGGTCCGGTGTGAGGCCGCGGAACCATATTCCCATACCCACGCGCATGTAGCGGAAACCCTTGAGCATTTCCTCGGCAAGACGTTTACGCTCCTCGGGCACCAGGTCCATCGGCACTCCGATCGGGCCGTTGTCGTCGTTCACGTCCGGAGCCGCGTTTATATCCGACTGAATCTCGAATCCCAGTCCCTTGATAACCTGGCCGGGCTTGTCGGCCAGCAGCTTGAACGAACCCTTGGGCATGGTCTCGGGCATCGGATCGCCCGGATCTTCAGGTTCGTCCGGCTTTTCCCCGGGTGTGTGATTATAGGTAAGGTATTTCTCGGAGCAGGCTCCGAGGGAGGGCAGCATCAACGCGCCGGCTCCGATTATAATTGATTTTACAGAAAGTCTCATATAGTTTGTTTCAGTTTGAAATGTTGTGTAGCGATTCCGGAAGGCGCACAGACGCCATCCTTATCAATAAGTGTCGATCAATAATTGTCGTTCTGACCCAGATAGGGATTCGTTATCACCTCCTGCGACGGGATGGGCCAGAGATAATTCTTCGAAGCGTCGAACTGGCGTTTGGTGATGATCTTGCAGTATCCCTTATCGTAAAGGGGCGAGAAATCGGCCACGCCGTCCTCGTCGATCTGCGGCACCTCGGGCCAGAACCAGAGGTTCTTGGCGATAATCTTCGACACCAGGGCGTCTTTGTCAAGCAGACCGTAATCCGGGCGGTTCAGCACCTTCTCCGCCAGACGCCAGCGTATCAGGTCCATGTAACGCTGTCCCTCGTACGCAAGTTCCATGCGGCGTTCCACCCTGACGATGCGGCGCAGTTCGTTGCGGTCGGTGGTGGTGACGCGCGGATAGGCCGAGCTGTTGGTGTAATCCGTCTTGTAAGCGCGGGCGCGGACCATGTTGATGGCGTCCAGCACGCTCTTGTCGATCTTGCCGGCCTCTATGCGGGCCTCGGCGTAGGTCAGCAGCACTTCGGCGTAACGGATGAACACATAGTCGTAGGCCACCTTGAAGCTGCCGTTGTTGATCCATGACTCGTCCACACCCTTCTTTCGCAGCAGGCCGTTGTACGACGCGTACTGGCTGCCCGACTTGCAGTCGAGATTGGTTATGTTCTTGCCCATAACCGAGCTATACACCTCGGTGGTGTTGGGATTGGGGTCGTACACCACGCCGCAATGCTCTGTGCCGAATTCCACGATGGTAGCGGCGCAGCGTGGGTCACGGTTCTTGAACGGATCGTGCGGATCGAACAGCGGGGACTCGTCTATGGGCAAGCCGTCGGTGCAGAGGAACGACGCAAACAGATCCCACGACGGATATTCGCTGGCATAGCCGCCGCGGTTTCGGGGCGCGAAGCCCTGGATGTTGCCTTCGGAGTCAGTGACCATGTCCAGTTCCAGAGAGTAGGGCCAGGACAGAATGTTCTCGCTGGCGTGATGCGTGGTGGCCAGGAACAGTTCCGAGAAATCGGGATAGAGCTGGTTGGCGCCGAGGTCCATGCAGTCCTTGGCTGCCTGTGCGGCGATGTCCCAGTCTTCGTTGTACAGCGCATAGCGTGCCTTGAGGGCCAGGGCGGCCGACTTGGTTGCGAATTCCTGCGCCACGCCGTAGGTCAGCGGAAGGCTTTCGGCCGCCTTGTCATAGTCCTCGTACACGTGTTCCATTATCTCGCTCTTGTCCGTGCGTCCCATCTTGAACGCCTCCTCGACGGTGATTTCCTTGTCTACCCACACCACATCGCCGAAGCAGCTGGTCAGCAGTCCGTATTGCGTGGCGCGGACAAACAGCACCTGGGCCCTGTACAGTGCAGCCTTCTCCTCGGAGATACCGATCGCCGCGGGGTCGGTGAGTTTGTCAAGCAGTATGTTGCAGCGCGCTATCGCCTTATAGGCGTTGCGCCAGCGTATGCACACGTCCCACGTCTCGCCGTTGAGAGTGGCGGCCGTGAAATCGTTGAGGCGGTCGCGGCTCTGATGGTCGTCGTTCCATTTCACGCCGTCGATGGGGAAAAAGTCGACTCGGTACAGACCGCTGATCGATGCCTTTATCTCCTCCTCGTTCTGATACCAGGAGTCGCTCGAGCCGGTGTCCAGCGGATCAAGGTCAAGGTCGGCGCACGAGCCAAGCAGCAGTGCCGCTGCCACGAATATTGTTGTCTTAAGTATGTTCATGATTGTTTAGAATGTAATGTTAACGCCGCAGATAAAAGATTTTGTGATGGGATAGCCCGTTGAGCCGTAGCCTTCGTAATCCCAGCCTCGCGGATAATTGGAGATGCAGAACAGGTCGTTGCCGGCCACGTAGAAGCGCAGTGCCTGCACGAAGAATGTCTTGGTTATTTTCTGCGGCAGCGTATATCCGAGCGATATGTTCTTGAGTCGGCAGTAATGGCTGTTGAACAGCCAGAAATCGGACATGGCGTAGTTGTACGACGCCTGCGTGGCCGTGAGGCGCGGATATTCCGCCTTCAGGTTCTGCTCCGGCGTGTTGTAGTTGCTCCAGTAGCGGCCGTCTATCAGCTTGGGGATGTTTCCGAAATTGTCGCGCAGCGGCTGTACCATCGTCGCGGTCTTGCGTTTCAGCTGACGTCCCACGCCCTGGAACGTTATGCTCAGGTCGAAACCGCGCCACGAGCCGTTAAGCGACAGGCCGTACTGATACCTCGGCTGCGAGTTGCCCAACAGCACGCGGTCCTTGTCGGGCGAGATCGGTGACTTGTCTTCCGGATCAGCCTTCAGGTATTTTATATCGCCGGGACGCACGCTGCTGCTCATCACCGGATAATTGTCTATCTCCTCCTGAGTCTGGAACAGTCCGTCGCTGCGGTAGCCGTACCATTCGTTGAAATAGCTGCCCATCATCTTGATCTGGTCGCCCAGGAACTGGTTGCCGCCCAAGTAACCCATCTTCGACTTGAAGTCGCTCAGGTTGGCCGATACCGAGTAGGTGAAATCAGCCACGCGGTCGCTCCATTTCAGCTCGATCTCGAAGCCGGTGGTGCGCATCTTGCCCGTGTTCTGCTGCGGATTGTCATAACCCACATAGTCCGGGATGTCGATGTCCAGGATCATGTCCTTCGTTATCTTGTAATAATAGTCGCCGGTGATGTTCAGCCGGTTGTTGAAGAACGCGAGGTCTATGCCCACGCCGAAGGTCTTGGTGGTTTCCCACGAGATGTCACGGATGGCATATTGCCACTGGGCGGCCGTGATGTGCGACACGCCCTTGTCGCCTTCCCAGAAATAGCCGTTTACATAGCTCAGCAACGGAAGATATGGGTAGTTGCCTACGCGGTCGTTACCTAAAAGACCGTACGAAGCCCTGATTTTCAGATAGCTGAGCCAGGGCTGCAGGTTGAAGTTACGGAACCAGGGTTCGTTCGACACCACATAGCCGGCCGAAACCGAGGGGAAATATCCCGCGCGGTGTTTCTTGTCGAAGCGCGACGACATGTCGCAACGCATGTTGGCCTGAATCAGATAGCGTCCGTCGAAATTATACATGGCGCGTCCGAAGAACGACCGGTATGACGTATGGGCTGCATTGCCTCCGTTGGTCTGATAGTCCTCGTTGCCACGGTCCAGATACGAGAACTCGGTCAACGCGAATTTATCGCGTGCCGCCCAGATATTGTCGGTCTTGTAGTAGTTGTCCTCGTATCCCAACAATGCGCTGACCGAATGCCTGCCGAACGTATTGTCGTAGTTGGCCAGGAACTGCTTTGTGATGCTGTAGCTTTTTGCGCGCGACTCCGTCAGCTTTGTGGAGGCGAAGCCGTTGATGGCGCCTATCACGTTGTCAGGCGTATCGGGACCTGCGTATTCTATGCGTTTCACGAACGCCTTGCTCTCCTCGTTGTTCCATATCGGAGAGACGATGGCCGACAGCTTCAGTCCCTCGACGGGGGTGATGTACACTGCCGCTTTTCCTCCCACCTGATTGTAATGTCTTTTGGCGGTTCCGCCGTAATTCAGCGCTGCATAGGGGTTGTCGCCCGACTTTCCGTCGGCCACGCGGCCGTCCTGCCATACGGCCGCATATACAGCCGGGAACTGATAGCAGGCGTTCATCGGATCGTAGTTCGGACTGCGCGAGGCGCTCCGCTTCACATTCAGGTCTATCGCGGCCTGGATGTATTTGTTGATTGTGATGTCGTTGTTCATGCGGACTGTGAATCGGTTGTAATCCTTATCCTTATACAGTCCGTCCGACATGTCGTAGCCTATCGAGGCCGTGGTGCGCACCACCTTGGTGCCTCCGGAAATGCGGAAATTGTGCGACTGGCGGTTGGAGTGTCCCTTCAGCAGCATTCCGCGCCAGTCCGTGTCGGGATACCCGTCGGGATTCGTGGCGTTCAGTTCGGCGTAATTGTTTATCATCGCCGGGATGTATGTGGGAAAATGGTCCGGGCCGTTGCCGGCGTCGTTCCATCTGAGCTCGTTGGTCATGGCCATAAACCTGGTCACATCCACATAGTCGGGACGGGTCGTAGGAGTCTCGTAGCCGTATTCGTACTGATACTGCATCGACACCTTCCCTTCCGAGGCGCGTTTGGTGGTGATCAGTATCACGCCCGAAGCAGCCCTTGAGCCGTAAATGGCTGCCGATGCCGCGTCTTTCAGCACCGTCAGTTCCTTCACGTCCTGAGGGTTGATGTCGTTGATGTTGTCGGCGGGGACTCCGTCCACTATAATCAGCGGGTTGCTGTCGCCGATGGTGGTGATGCCTCGGATCTTGATGTCGGCTCCTGCACTCGGATCGCTTCCCGACCGTGTCACCGACACGCCCGCGAGGGCTCCCTGCAATGCGCTGGACAGCATCGACACCTTCCTGTCCGTCACAGCGTCGCCGTTTATCGAACTTACGGAGCCCGTCAGGTCCTTCTTCTTCATCGTGCCGTAGCCCACCACAACCACCTCGTTCAGAAGTGTTTCCGATTCGTCAAGCACTACGTCGACCTTGTCGCCGGCCCCGACTTTCACCTCTTTGGGGCTGAATCCTATATAGGAAAAGGCAAGCACGTCGCCTTTCGACGCCTCGATGCTGTAGTCGCCGTCCACGCCGACCACGGCGCGTGCCTTCTTACCCTTCACCGCCACGGTGGCTCCGATCAGCGGCTCTCCGCTGCTGTCCCTCACGAATCCGGTCACTTTCTGAACCACCGTCTTGTCGGTCTTGTTCGGCGCGGACTTGGGGCCTGACTTCAATATGATGTATTTGTCGTCGATCTCATAGCTGATGCCACGATTGGCGAACAGCCTGTCGAGAGTGCTTGTGATCGTGGCGTTGGTCACCTTGACGCTTACCTTGTCGCTGGCACTGACTATGTTTTTGTTGTACACGAAATGATAGCCGCTCTGCTTTTCGATCAACTCCAGGGCCTTGGGTATCGAGATGTCGGCCGCGTTCAGCGTTATCCTGACGTTCTTCTGCGCCGTTGCGGATAATGGAACACATAACAGTAGCGTCACCGACAGGAGCGCCCCGATAATCTGCAACATCCGTTTCGTGATGGTGCCGTCCCGTTTGGGATTCTGAATTTTTCGCATTGATTAGTTCTGTATTTAAGGAAACAGTATTGATTAGTTCTGATTTAAGGGAACCGTTTAATTGGTTCTGTATTTAAGCGAACCGTTGTCATACACGCATATTTACGCATACACATTCTTAATTCTGCTAATAAGGCGACTTAATTCCCGCCGCACACATACCGGAAGTGCGATTTTTTAATTTTTGTAAAGATTTATGGATGTTTGTAAAAAATTTTTCTTATATTTATGTGCCTTTCCTCGATCCGGTCGCCTTATTGTAAAAAGTCTATTCATAAAAACTCAATAATTAACCAACATCCTTAAAATCGACTGATGAAAAAGGTACTTTATTACTTATCCTCTTTGTTGGTCCTCACAGGCTGCTCACAGGAAACCGATTTCTTTTCCGACGGCACCGGCGACCAGGCGGGATTCAAGTTCGAGCTGACCACGGCCGGCACCCGCACCACTACCGACGACAATTTCAAGACGACATTCACCGAGGGCGACCAGGTCGGACTGTTCGTAGTGTCACGCACCTCTAATCCCGACGGCACTCTTGCAGCATCGGGCAATTATGCCGACAACCGCAAGCTCACCTACACCGGAGGCGTATGGCAGATAGACCGTGAGGTGGTGTTCCCCGCCGACGGCGAGACTCTCGACTTCTACGCCTATTACCCCTATGTGGAGAATGTGGATCCCTCCGCTATCGCATACGACGCCACGCAGTCGATGTGCGACCTGCTGATGGCACGCACCGGAGGAGTGGACAATTCCACCGAGACTGTGACCCTTACATTCAGCCACCAGCTGTCGCTGGTAGACGCTCAGGTCACTGACGGCGCTGCATCCGCAGCCGTTCTGAGCGGTGTCAAGCCTGCCGCGTCCTTCAATCTCGGAAAGTTCGGCACCGACGAGGTCATGACCGTAACATCCACCGAGGCTGCAGACATCAATATGGAGAAGGTGGCGCCCAAGCACTTCCGCGCATACATCCCCGCACAGGATGGCGCCGATGGCAAAATCACCATCAGCTCCGGCGAAAAGTCGCAGGCTCCCAGCACTTTGGCCAACAGCGCATTCAAAACCGGAACCGCCTATAAGTACAATATCGTCTCCACGCTGATCGCGCTGGCCGACCTCCCCAACTGCTACATCGTCAAGCCGGGCGAGTCAGTCACTTTCCCTGTCCTGAAGGCATACGAGGTATGGCGTACCATCAAGTTCATCAACCAGGGCAATCTCCGCAATGACGGAGAATTAGGCGTAGCACTCGTATGGCAGGACGCCCAGAGCCTGATACCGGCCGACGGTGGCCTGACACTGAACCTGAATGCGGAAAATCCCGAGCAGAGTACCGTGACTGTCAAGACCAATCCCGGCAACGGCGGCAACGCTCTTGTATCCGTCACCATGGGCGGCGACAAGGTATGGTCATGGCATATCTGGATCACTGACTTCGATCCCGATGCGAACACGGCGAATGTGGACAACAACGGCGACGGCGTGACCGACTATGTGTTCATGGACCGCAACCTCGGCGCCTTGACGGCGGATCTTTCCAGCCCGCGCTCTGTGGGTATGTACTATCAGGGAGGCAACAACGAGCCCTTCGCAGGATTCACCGACAAGTTCCCCACAGATGGTGCTAAAATATCCGACGTACCTCTGTACGACATCGACAACAATCCCGTAAACTATGAGCGCACCGGCAATATCTGGGGTGATAACCAAGGTCAGTCCGTAAGACGTATCCTGACTGCTCCCGGCCTGTTTGTTACGGCTACTGGCGAGCCTTATAGCTGGATTACCAACGATGCCACCGCGACATTGGAATACGGTCCCAACTTCTGGACAGATGAGGCTACAGGCGAGAAGGGTGTGTTCGACCCGTCGCCCGCAGGATGGATGGTGCCTGCATACAAAAACGGTCTCTCTCCCTGGAACATGTATCTCGACGGCAATACGGTCCTGATCGATCCATTCACAGTCTATCCCAAGGGTGGTCGTATGCGTTTCGACGGAACGTTCGGCAACACCGACAATGTGATGCTGTTCTCGGGCACGATGGACGGCCTTAAGAACAATGCCTTCCAGTGCGGCACCGACTGGGGTCAGATCAATAACTACAGCACTGCGAATGGTCTGAATGTCCGTTGCGTCAAGATTCAGTAACAACGACACAAGTTCTTTATGCGAAAGTTAATTCATATACTGGTAGTTATGGCGCTCAGCTCCGTCATGGTGTCCTGCGAGGACATCTACGAGGGCGGAGAGGAGCGCCATACTCCCCTGCCGGTGCAGCTGAAGGCTACGATACAGCCTTATGACCGCGACCTGCCCGAAAACTGGAACGGTGGCGAGGAATTAGGTATGTTCATGTTCGCCAGCGGCGAGGAAAACGCGTTCTCCTCGTCTGCCTGCGTCCGGCTCCGCACCGATGAGAAGGGGGATGTGCAGCCCGTGGACTCGGAAACGATGCCGCTATATCCCGAACTCGCCACCAAGGTGGATTTCATCTGCTTCTCTCCCTACAGTTCCGAAGCGGCATCCTCCCGGACTCTGAGCCTCGACGTATCCACGCCGGAAAAAGCCGCCGCCTCGGATTATCTTTATTCCGACAACGCGCGCAACAAATATCCCTCGTTGTCTCCGGTCAAGGTGCAGATGAAGCATGTGATGTGCATGGTACAGTTCTTCATAACCGCCGATGCGGGCATATCTGACGATGTGCTGAAGGCTCTTAACCCATGCATCGAGGAGGTGCCGTCGAAAGGCGAATTTTCATTGGCGGAAGGTAAACTGACTTCATCCGCTGTCGAATCACATATTGCGATGAAGACCGATGCAGGCATGACCCGGGCCGAGTGCCTGCTCCTGCCCGCGTCATCCGCAGTCACAGTCAGATGTGATGTGGCCGGCGCGTCCTTGCGCAGAAAACTCGGCAACATGAGCTTTGAAAGCGGTAAACTTTATAAATTCGATTTAAATGTAACCGAACCGGGATTCGAAATCACTCTCCGTGAAATCGAAGACTGGAATGTCGAGACATTCGACTGATTCTTTGTTAAACGCAAATAAGTTTAATCATCGTCATTATATTGTTTTGCTGATTGTTACCCCATGAATGAATTGGATTCATCAGGCGACGAGCTGCTTTTGAAAAGGTTGCGTGAAGGCGATCCATACGCCTTCACCGCAATCTTTTCTAAATATTACCGCAGTCTGCTGCTGTACTGCAATTCGTTCATAACGGACCGGAGGGAATGTGAAGATATTGTCATGAATCTCTTCGTGAAGTTGTGGGAGAATCGGGAAACATTGGATATAAGGTCATTGAAAAGCTTTCTGCTGCGCTGCGTGCGTCACGACTGTCTGGATGCCATCAAGCACAGGAAGATAGAAGATTCGTACGCGGCGAGCTTTATGATTGCCAACGATTTAAACGATTCAGCCATCGACAGTTATTTCCTTTACGACGAATTGGAGGAGCTGATCGAGACCGCGTTGCTCTCGCTGGACGCCAAATCGGTAGAGGCGTTCAGGATGAGCCGATGGGATGGCATGAAATATGACGATATAGCCCAAAAGATGAACGTATCGCGACGCACTGTCGAGGTCAGGGTCACCAATGTAATCAAAAAGCTTCGCGAGATTATTAAGACTCTGTGCCTTTAAAAAATATATGCGCCAGGGCGGTGGCTTTTCGAGGTAATTTTGCCGATTGATGAGGGAGCAGCCTCGCGGCTGTGACCGAAGAAAGCGACTAAATTAACCGAAAAGACACCGGACAAGCACAAATTAATGTAGAATTATTAAATAAAGTCTGGTCTTTATGAATATGTCTGGAAGAAATTTAAACTCCGACTCGCAGATGTACCACGTCTTTGGCCTTTTGACTCGGTCACATAGCCCACTATGCTCCCGAGTCTGCAAGACCAAATCCGTGGCACATCTGCGACCCTGGCGTATATATTTTTTAAAGGCACAGAGTCTAAAATCATTTCCCTAATGTTCCCCAAATGATTGCCGCAGGGGACAATGTAATTGCATTCCATCAATGAAAGATATTGAAGAGAAAGATATTGAAGACGATCTTATCATAAGGTGTCTGTCGGGAAATGCCGATAACCGGGATATGGACGAGCTGAGGGAGGCCATCGCCGCTTCCCCCGGAACGGCCCGTCGATTCTTTGAACTGAAGAACGTGTGGGACGCGACTCCATCGCCCGATGACGTCAACAGCATCGATACGCTTGAATCATTGTCCAGGACGTTGGACAGGATTTATGCCTCCTCCCGGTCAGGCGACCGGCTGCGCCGCAAAACCATGAACATCATCATGAAGACGGCGGCCGTACTCGCCCTGCCGTTGCTGGTGCTCTCCATCTTTTTATATTACACCGGCGGGAATGCCGGCATGAACGCCGGATCTGTCCTGTGTCAGGAAATCAAGGCCATGCCCGGAAGCATGGTCCACACGTTCCTTCCGGACAGTACCGAGGTATGGCTGAACGGCGGGAGCCGCCTCACATACAGACAGGAACACGACAGCCCCAGACTGGTCGACATAAGCGGCGAGGCCTTTTTCAGCGTCGCCAAGGACCCGAAGCATCCCTTCCGCGTCCACACTCCTTCAGGACTCGATGTCGAGGCACTGGGAACCGAGTTCAACGTATGTTCCTATTCCACCGATACCATTACAACCGTCACACTTACCGAAGGGAGCGTCAAGGTCAACGACAGATCAGCCGAATCCTCGCTTTCGCCGGGACAGTCCATCGTTTACAACGCGAACAAGAAGAAGATGTCACTGTATCTGGGCAACACCGACAAAATGATTTCATGGCGCGACGGCGATCTGGTATTCAGCAACGAAATGCTGAAAAACGTCTACAAACGTCTGGGCCAGATCTTCAACGTGAGCTTCGAGGTCGATTCCAGGCTTGACAACGCCATCCTGTACGCCACCTTCGAAGATGCGTCGCTCGACCAGATATTGAGTCTGATCCGGCGCTCCACGCCGCTTGACTATGAGGTGGTGGAGGATCATGAAGGAAACGGCCCCATAACCGGAACCAAAAGAATTAAGGTCACCTCGAGATGAAACACGTCACAATCATAACAGCCGCGGCACTTGCCGCCGTAATTACAGTAAGTGCCGACAACAATGAATCGCCCCGGTTCGGCACGTCGCCGGTCAGGGATGTGGTCGGGGCCATGACGCGGCAGGAGAAAGCCCGCTTCGTGATCGGAACCGGCATGGAAGGGATCGACAACGGAGACAAGGCCGTGATCGGATCTACAAAACTGATTGTGCCCGGTGCGGCCGGTACCACCTACCCCGTGCCGAGGCTCGGAATACCCGCCATCGTTTTCGCCGACGCGCCGGCGGGTGTCAGGATTGACACGCGCAGAGCCAATGACACGGCCTCATACTTCAGCACCCACTTCACGATGCCCACTCTCATCGGCGCGTCGTGGAACCGGGATGTGGCCCGGCTCACGGGCAAAGCCATCGGCGAGGAGGCTCGTGACTACGGCGTGGACATAATGCTGGCGCCGGCGCTAAATATACAGCGTCACGCGCTCTGCGGCCGTAACTATGAATATTACTCCGAGGACCCGGTAGTCAGCGGTGAGATGGCCGTGGCATACGTCGACGGAATCCAGCAATGCGGCGTCGGGGCCTGCGTCAAGCATCTTGCGGCCAACAATCAGGAAACCAACCGCAAGGACAATGAGTCGATAGTGTCTCAGCGGGCCTTGCGCGAGATATATCTCAAGGGATTCGAAAAGGTTGTCAAACGCTCCGACCCCTGGTGCGTGATGTCGTCGTACAATTATCTGAACGGGCATTACACCTCGGAGAGCGTCGAGCTGCTCGACTCGCTGCTGCGCGGCGAATGGGGCTACAGGGGCGTGGTCGTTTCCGACTGGTTCGGCGGAAGCGATGCGGCTGCCCAGATGAAGGCCCGCAACAATCTGCTGCAGCCGGGATTTCCCGGCGAATACGCCCGCATCATGGAGGCTCTGGAGTCGGGAGAGCTCGACGAGTCTGTTCTGGACCGTAACATAGAGGAAGTTCTGGAACTTATAGCCTCCACGCCCCGTTTCCGTGGTCAGCCTCACTCAGACCGGCCCGACCTGAAGGCTCATGCGGCCCTGCTGCGCGACATCTCTCCTGAAGGAATGGTGCTGCTCAAGAATGACGGCCGGACACTCCCCTACTCCGTCGATGTCAGGAAGATCGCTCTGTTCGGCAACTGTTCGTACGACATGATAGCCGGCGGCAGCGGCTCAGGCGACGTCAACAGGGCATACTGCGTGTCGCTCCCCGAAGGACTCGCAAACGCCGGATACCTGTCGGACCCGGACCTGAACGCCCGATATACGGCTCATATCGCGGCCGAGAAGAAACGCATCAAGGAGGTGGACAAGACGTTCCACATGGCGGCCGGCATGAGACCCGATGAATTATCCCTGTCACGCGCCGACATCATGCGGTATGCCGAGTCGAACGATGCCGCGGTGGTGACGGTAGGATTTGCCGCCGGCGAGTTTGCCGACCGCTCCACGCGCAGTTTCTACCTTGACTCCACGTTGAACGTCGTGCTGAAAGACGTATGCGACGCTTTCCATGCCCGGGGCAAGAAAGTGACCGTGCTGCTCAATGTCGGAGGCGTCATCGACACGGGGTCGTGGAAACACCTCCCCGACGCCATCCTGTGCACCTGGCAGTGCGGCCAGGAGGCCGGCAACAGCATCGCCGACGTCCTGTCGGGCAAGTCCTATCCGTCGGGCAAACTTCCCATGACGTTCCCGCTTGATTACCGCGACCAGGCTTCAGATCGTAATTTCCCGCACGACGCCGATACCGGCATCATATTCGGGGCCAACAAGAAGCCCCTGACACGTCTGAACCCGAACATTGACCATACTATCTACGAGGAGGACATATATGTAGGCTATCGCTATTTTGATTCTTTCGACAAAGATGTCTCCTACCCCTTCGGTTATGGACTGGGTTACACCGAATTCAAATATTCCAAGCCCAGCGTCACATTTGACGGTAACCGTTACAAGGTAGACGTAACAGTCACCAACACCGGCCGCGCCAACGGCAAGGAGGCGGTGCAGGTATATGTATCCAAGCCTGCAGAGATAGAGGTACCCGCAAAGGAACTGGTCGGATTCGCCAAGACCCGCGAGCTGAAGCCCGGAGAGTCGCAACGGCTGTCCGTTGACATTGATCCGGAAGACCTTGCCGTGTTCGACGAATCCCGTTCGGCATGGGTCACCGCGCCCGGTCGATATAAGTTTTCGGTCGGCGCGTCGAGCCGCGACATCCGAGGCACAGCCTCTTGCCGCGTCCCCGCAGCCATCCGCCCCGTCAAGAACATCCTCCGCCCCTCTCTCCCCATCCGTCGCCTCTCCCGCCGCCAATAACCGCACCTACATCCCGACCGGAAAAGCAGCGTCTCTACTGGAGGGGCGGTGTCCCCACCGCCCGCACATTGACGACGTGGACGTCGTCATTCCAGTAGTGGCTCCGGCTGTCCCAGCGAAAATGGCTGTGTCATCATCACTCTTTCATTTCAGATATTTCAAGTTCCTTCGTAGTTTCTTTCCGGATTTGGAATTATAAACAACGGCCTATCACAGAACTGACAGCAAAAACGTGTCCGTATAAAACTTTTTTAACTTTGCGCATGACCATGCGAAATTAACTAATGGCACCGGAAAGAATAAAAATAAATCTATTAACTTCAACTTCGAGAATTAAAAATCATTTTAAAATCATTTATTGGAGCATTTGGATAAATAAGAAATATGCTGTATATTTGCATACAAAATGATAGCACTATGGAAGCAACAGTCCCTAAGAAAGCCACAATGTTTCGTCTAAACGTAGATTTAGTAGAACGCCTCAAGGAAATGGCAAAACGCGAACATCGCAGCCTTAACAATTTTGTGGAGTGTGTTTTACTTGATTTTGCTTATAATGACCCAAACGAAGTCACAAAAGCCGCTATGGAAGAAGCTCGAAGCGGGAAACTTCGCGATGTTCCCTCGATTGGTACGTCATCTGTAGAAGCCATGTTCAAGTCAATGGAATCATGAAGAAACTAAAACCATCCACCCAGTATAATCGGATAGGCGTCCGCACTGGAGGGGCGATGTCCCCACCGCCCACATTTTGACGACGTGGACGTCGTCATTCCAGTTGTAGCATCGGCTGTCCCTGCGATGATGGCTATTATAACGTCCCCTTTTGTTACTTGGATTTGGTGGCGGATTTCGCTTCGAATTCCTTCAGGAAGCGGGGATAGGATTTGCAGTAGTCGGAGATGAGGCAGCCGTAGCAGTCAGGGGTGCGGGCCTTACAGACGTAGCGGCCATGCAGTATAAGCCAGTGATGCGCCTTGGGCAACAGCTCGGGGGCTATGTGCCGGCACAGGGTCCTTTCCGTAGATATCGGGGTCTTAGAATTGTTGGTCAGTCCGATGCGGTTGCTGACTCGGAACACGTGCGTGTCCACGGGCATCGCGGCTTCGTTCCATAGCACTGCCAGCATCACGTTGGCCGTCTTGCGCCCTACTCCCGGCAATGTCACCAGCGTGTCTATGTCCTTGGGTATCTCGCCGCCGAATTCCTCCACCAGCCGCTGCGCGACCTTGACCAGCGACTTGCTTTTGGCGTTGGGATACGTCACCGACCGTATGTAGGGATATACATCCTCCGGCGTGGCGGCCGCAAGGTCCTGAACCGTCGGAAAGCGGTTGAACAGGGCCGGCGTGACCATGTTGATACGCTTGTCGGTGCATTGCGCCGACAATATCACGGCCAACAGCAGCTGATACGGGTTGTCGTAATGCAACTCAGTCTGCGGCTCGGGAATAGTGGCTGCGAACGTCTCCAGCACCCTGGCGTATCTATCCTTTATGGTCATGCGTTTAATGGGTTGAAAGAGTTTATAAAGTTGAAAAAGTTAAGATAACAGTGCAGATTTTTAAACGTCTGCACATTCATCTTAACTTTCTAAACTTTTCTGACTTTGTAAACTACACTTTAGTGTGCCGATTCGAATTCCTTGAGGAAACGGACGTCGTTTTCGGAGAACAGGCGCAGGTCCTTCACCTTGTATTTCAGGTTGGCGATACGCTCCACGCCCATGCCGAAAGCGTAGCCGCTGTAAACCTCGGGATCTATGCCGCAGTTCTTAAGCACGTTCGGGTCTACCATGCCGCAGCCGAGAATCTCGACCCATCCCGTACCCTTGCAGAGAGCACAACCCTTGCCGCCGCAGATGTGGCAGCTGATGTCCATCTCGGCGCTCGGCTCGGTGAAAGGGAAATAGCTGGGACGCAGACGTATGCGCGTGTCGGGACCGAACATGCGGCGTGCGAATCCCAACAGCACCTGCTCCAGGTCGGCCATCGACACGTTCCTGTCGATATACAGGCCCTCAACCTGATGGAAGAAGCAGTGGGCGCGCGCCGAGATTGCCTCGTTGCGGTAAACGCGTCCGGGACATACTATGCGGATGGGTGGTTGCGTATGCTCCATGGTGCGGGTCTGTACCGACGAGGTGTGCGTGCGCAGCAGCACGTCGGCCTTGTCCCTGTCGATAAAGAAGGTGTCCTGCATGTCGCGGGCAGGATGATCGGGCGGGAAGTTCAGGCTCTCGAACACATGCCAGTCGTCCTCTATCTCCGGACCCTCGGCGATGGTGAAGCCCATGGAGCCGAAAATGGATATGATTTCGTTGCGTACCAGCGTGAGCGGATGGCGTGAGCCGCACGACACGGGCGTACCGGTGCGCGTCAGGTCCAGATCCACGTCTATGTCGCCGTCGCTGCTTTCGAAACTTTCCTTCAGTGCGTTGATGCGTTCCTGAGCCTCGTTCTTCAGCTCGTTGATTTTCTGACCGATCTCACGCTTCAGTTCGGCCGGCACCGTACGGAAATCAGCCATCAGGGCCGGTATCAAACCTTTCTTGCTCAGGTACTTTATGCGCAATTCCTCGACCGCCTCCTTCGTTGCGGCCGTTTCGTTGGCAAGCTGCTGACGCAGCGTTTCTATCCTCTCTAACATCTCTTTATCGTTTTGCACCGCAAATTTAATCATTTTTCTTCAATTCTGAGCATATTCTGCCCCCTGAAGTTGTTTAATTATAAATTAAACTTTATTTTAGATTCCATATCTTAATACAAACTTAATCATCGAAAACACATAAACTATGGAACAGGAAAAAGGAAACAGGAGAATCTTTTTCGGCTGGGTGCCCGCCCTGCTGATATGCGTGGGTCTGATGCTGTTGGGAATATTCATCAGCGGCGGTATCCGCAGCATCTCCAATAATTCGCGCGTGGTGACCGTGCGCGGTCTCAGCGAGCGCGAGGTAATGGCCAACAAGGTGACATGGCCCATCGTGAGCAAAGCCGTAGGCAACGACCTGACGGCCCTGTATCAGCAGGTGCAGGCCACCGACTCGGCCATCGTGAAGTTCCTGCGCGCCAACGGCATCAGCGAGAAGGAATACAATGTCAACGCGCCGAAAGTACAGGATATGCAGGCCGACAACTACGGCGGCAACCCGGCTCCCTTCCGCTATAACGTCACCACCGTGGTGGTAGTGACTTCGGACCAGGTAGAGAAGGTGAACAAGCTGATGAACAAGCAGACCGAACTGATGTCGCAGGGCATAGCCATCGTGGCCGGCGATTACAATTACCAGACGCTGTACGAGTTTACGGGGCTGAACGAGATCAAGCCCGACATGGTGGCCGACGCCACCAAGAACGCCCGCAAGGCCGCCCGGAAGTTCGCCCAGGACTCCAAGTCGAAGCTGGGCAAAATCAAATCGGCCTCCCAGGGCCAGTTCAGCATCGACGACCGCGATCAGTACACCCCCTACATCAAGAATGTGCGCGTAGTCTCCACCATCGAGTACTACCTGAAGGACTGATAAGGCTGTGGGGACCTTAGAGTCTTTAAAGGCCTTTAAGGCCTTTAAGTCAAGATAAAGAAATTCCGCGCCGGCTCCCGGCGCGGAATTTCTTTATTTATTCGCTATCAGCGTATTCAGTAGCTGTCAGCAATCAGTTCTTGCGGAGTGCCTCCTCCTCGGGTGTCAGCTCGGGATCCTTGCCCCAATTCTGGGCGGCCAGACGCTTATAGTTGTTGTAACGCCACTGGGCGTTGTCCTTACAAGCCTGGAACAGCTCCTCGGCCTGCTGCGGATACATCTTTACAAGCGATGCGAAACGAACCTCGCCCTTCAGGAAGTCTACGAACTTATCCCAGTCAGGCTCCTTGCTGTCGAGCGAGAAGGGGTTCTGTCCTGCAGCCTCGGCCTCGGGGTTGTAACGCCACAGATGCCAGTAACCGCATTCTACGGCCAGTCTCTCTTCCTCCTGGCTCAGACCCATACCCTTCTTGATACCGTGGTTGATACAGGGAGCGTATGCAATCACCAGCGACGGACCATCGTAAGCCTCGGCCTCGCGCAGTGCCTTCAGAGTCTGTGCGTTGTCGGCGCCCATGGCCACCTGTGCAACGTAAACGTAACCGTAGGTGGTTGCGATCAGACCGAGGTCCTTCTTGCGGATGCGCTTGCCGGCAGCGGCAAACTTGGCGATGGCTCCGATAGGCGTTGACTTCGAGCTCTGACCGCCGGTGTTGGAGTAAACCTCGGTGTCGAGCACCAGGATGTTCACGTTCTTGCCCGATGCGATCACGTGGTCCAGACCGCCGAAGCCGATGTCGTAGCTTGCGCCGTCACCGCCGATGATCCACTGGCTGCGCTTGGTCAGGTAGTTGGCCATGCTGTCCAGGGTCTTGCACAGGTCGCAGCCTGCTGCAGCGCCCTTGGCTGCCTCTGCCTTCAGGGCCTCGCCCTTGATCTGCGACAGCTTCAGGTCGTCCTTGTTGTTCAGCCAGTCCTGAGCTGCTGCCTTCAGAGCCTCGGGGGCGTCTGCCTTTGCGACGATCTCCTCTGCCACTGCCTCTGCGCGCTTGCGAAGCTTCTCGTATGCGATGTACATACCCAGGCCGTACTCACAGAAGTCCTCGAACAGCGAGTTGGCCCATGCGGGACCGTGACCGTTCTCGTCGGTGGTGTAAGGCGTGGAGGGTGCGGAACCGGAGTAGATTGACGAGCAACCCGTAGCGTTGGCCACGATCTCGTTGGCACCGAACAGCTGAGTGATCAGCTTGACGTACGGAGTCTCGCCGCAACCCGAGCAAGCGCCCGAGAACTCGAACAGAGGCTGTGCGAACTGGCTGTTCTTGGCGTTCAGCTTCACGTCTACCAGGTCGGCCTTGCTCTTTACGTTCTTGACAAGCCACTCCCAGTTTACATCCTGAGCCTCCTGGGTCTCGAAGGGCTTCATGCTCAGAGCCTTGTTGCCCTTCTTGCCGGGACATACGTTGACGCAGTTGCCGCAACCGAGGCAGTCCATCACGTCAACCTGCTGGCGGAAGCGCATTCCGGTGAATGTCTTGCCGATGGCCGGGATGGTTGCATCCTCGCCAAACGGCGCTGCCTTCATCTCCTCGGCGTCCAGGACGAACGGACGGATGGCAGCGTGAGGACACACGTACGAACACTTGTTACACTGGATACAGTTCTCGGAATCCCATTCGGGAACGAATGCAGCCACACCGCGCTTCTCGTAGGCTGCGGTGCCCTGCTCCCATGTGCCGTCGGGGTTGTTGACGAACTTGCTGACGGGCAGCAGGTCGCCGTCCTGGGCGTTCATGGGGCGAACCACGGTCTCGATGAACTCGGGAGCCGGAGCGGCCGTGGGAGCGTCATCGGCCAGCGTAGCCCATGCGGGATCCACGTCCAGCTTCTTGTACTCGCCGCCGCGGTCTACGGCTGCGTAGTTCATGTTCACCACGTTCTCGCCCTTCTTGCCGTAGGACTTCACGATGAACTTCTTCATCTGCTCTATGGCCAGGTCAACGGGGATAACCTCGGTGATGCGGAAGAACGCCGACTGCAGGATGGTGTTGGTGCGGTTGCCCAGACCTATCTCCTGAGCTATCTTGGTGGCGTTGATGTAATATACGGTGATGTCGTTCTGTGCGAAGAAACGCTTAACCTTGTTGGGCAGGTTCTTGGCCAGTTCCTCGCCCTCCCAGATGGTGTTGAGCAGGAACGTGCCGCCCTTCTCCAGACCGCGCGTCACATCGTACATGTGCAGATATGCCTGTACGTGGCATGCCACGAAGTTAGGCGTGTTCACCAGATATGTGGAGCGGATGGGTTCGTCGCCGAAACGGAGGTGCGAGCAGGTGAAACCGCCCGACTTCTTCGAGTCGTATGCGAAATATGCCTGGCAATACTTGTTGGTATTGTCACCGATGATCTTCACCGAGTTCTTGTTGGCGCCTACGGTACCGTCTGCACCCAAGCCGAAGAACTTGGCCTGGAACATACCCTTGTTGCCGGTGTTGATTTCGGCGGTTACGGGCAGCGACAGGTTTGTCACGTCATCCTCGATGCCGATGGTGAAGCCGTTGCGGGGAGCGTCGGCCTTCAGGTTCTCGTAAACCTGCACGAGCTGTGCGGGCGTGGTGTCCTTGGACGACAGACCGTAGCGGCCGCCTACGATAACCGGGGCGTTCTCCTTGCCGTAGAACACATCCTTGACGTCGAGGTAGAGGGGCTCGCCGTTCGCTCCGGGCTCCTTGGTGCGGTCCAGCACGGCGATTTTCTTGGCCGTTGCGGGCACGGCTGCCAGAAAATGCTTGGCGCTGAAGGGACGATACAGGTGCACGCTCACCAGACCCACCTTCTCGCCCTTGGCGCGGAGATAGTCAACGGTTTCCTGTGCGGCCTGGGTAACCGAACCCATGGCGATGATGACGCGCTCGGCCTCGGGATCGCCATAGTAGTCAAACAGTCCGTAGTTGCGGCCTGTCAGCTTGTTCATCTCCTTGATGTATTCCTCTACGATCTCGGGGATGGCGTCGTAATATTTGTTGCTTGCCTCGCGGTGCTGGAAGAAGATATCGCCGTTCTCGGCCATACCGCGTGCCACGGGCTTATCGGGATTCAGCGCGCGCTCGCGGAACTCGGCCAGGGCCTTCTGATCCACCAGCGGGGCCAGGTCTTCCTCGCTCAGCGCCTCGATCTTCTGGATCTCGTGGCTGGTGCGGAAGCCGTCGAAGAAGTTGACGAAGGGAACGCGGCCCTTGATGGCCGACAGATGTGCAACGGCTGCCAGATCCATCACCTCCTGTACGGAACCCTCGCAGAACATTGCGAAGCCGGTCTGACGGGTGGCGTAGATATCCTGGTGGTCGCCGAAGATGCTCAGCGCATGGCTGGCCAGCGTACGTGCCGATACATGGAACACGCAGGGCAGCAGCTCGCCTGCTATCTTATACATGTTCGGAATCATCAGCAGGAGACCCTGCGATGCGGTGTAGGTGGTGGTCAGCGCGCCTGCCTGCAGCGAGCCGTGCACGGCACCGGCGGCGCCTGCCTCGCTCTGCATCTCCTGTACCATCACCGTCTCGCCGAAGATGTTTTTACGGCCGGCTGCCGACCAGTCGTCCACATACTCCGCCATCGTCGACGACGGAGTGATGGGATAGATGGCGGCTACTTCGCTGAACATGTAGCTGATGTGCGCTGCGGCCTGGTTGCCGTCGCACGTCAGAAATTTCTTTTCCTTGCTCATCGTGTTTGTTATGATATACTGTATTACTAATTTTCTTCAATACCAATGTACGGGTATCAATCATTATGACCTTACGACCATATAATTCTGCAAAATTAAAAAAAAATTCTCAAAAACTCGCCTTTTGTGCCATTTTTAATCTTGTTTTGCAGTCTTATTAACGGTTATTTAACGGCTATGCCACACGGACATTACCCACTTTTTATTACGGATTTCGGTCCCGCGTCACTTAATGACCGACACCTGACGCCGCTCCCCCTTGATCTTGGCGCCCTTCATCTTCTGCAGCAGTTCGCCGATACGGTCAGTCCTCACCGCAGCCAGCGCGAAATGGTCCTTCACGTCTATAACGCCGATCTGATCGGGCTGCAGTCCGCATTCCTTCACCAAGAAGCCGAGGATGTCGCCCTTCGACAGCTTCTCCTTCCTGCCGGCGCCGAAATACAGCGTCTCCTGCATGGGTCGCTCGGGCAGCTTCACCTCCGGGTCAAGCCATCGGGTGTCGTCGAAGTCAATGTATTCCTTCACAGACTCGTCGGGCCCCACAAGCACATAGATGTCGCCTTCAGCCTGCACGCGCGCCGTACGGCCGTTGCGATGCGTGTAAGTCTCGGCGCTGAGCGGCTGATGATAATGTATTATGGACTTCACACCCTCTATGTCGAGGCCTCGCGCGGCGAGGTCGGTCGACACCATAACGGGACGCACGCCGCTGTTGAACTGCGCCAGTGCCGTCTCGCGGTCACGCTGGTCCAGCGCGCCGTGATACAGCACGCACGGTACATTCTCCCGACGCAGGTATTCATACACACGTTCGGCGCTCTCGCGATGGTTCACGAATATTATGCTGCGCGAATACTCTCCGTCGGGCATGGTGATGTTGGCTATCAGGGTGCGGAGGGTCTGCAGCTTGTCCTTGCCGTCGGAATCCACACGATGCACGCGCGTACGGCTGCGCACATCCTCGTTGCCGCCTAAGAAGTCGAGGGTCAACGGTTTGTCAAGGTTCAGGAATGCCGGCAGGTCAACGGCGCGTGTGGCCGAGGTAAGTATGGTATGGCTCACGTTCTTCAGACGGTTCACTATCTTCTTCATCTCCGTCTCGAAACCGAGTTCCAGCGATTTGTCGAACTCGTCCAGCACCAGTATCCTGGTCGGCAGCACGTCGATGGTGCGGCGGTTGATGTGGTCCAACAGACGTCCGGGCGTTGCCACCACGATGTCCGTTCCGGCCTTCAGCGAGTTCTCCTCGTCCTCGAACTTATGGCCGCCGTACAGCGGCGTGGTCTTCATGCCGGCGCCTATCTTCTGAAGCACACCGGCTATCTGCATCACCAGCTCGCGGCTCGGCGCAATCACCACCGCCTGGATGCGCCCCGTGGCCGGACGCAGTATCTTCAGCATCGGCAGTATGAACGCCAGTGTCTTGCCCGTTCCCGTGGGCGACAGCAATATGATGTCCTTGGCCTGTCCGGCCGTGGCCATCATCCGTTTCTGCATATCGTTAAGTTCGGCTATGCCGAGTCGTTCCGCTATCTGCGGCAGGAATTCTTTTTCTCTCATGATATCTGTGACCAATCGTACTCCTTCTGAAATCTATAACACAATTCCCCCCTCAAAATATTTTCCGATTCAGTCGAAATTTGCAATGATTCGTTCTGCAGCGGCTTGTCGGGATTTCCGCTGTTGTCGGCCACAAGAGCCGGGCAGCCGTTCAGCACCATGTCGGCGGCCTGCCGCGCTATGTTGAGTATCTGGCCGTCGGTGGCCAGGTTGGCCACGTTCAGATGCCAGGCTATGCCGCTCTGCTGCGTGCCCTCCATGTCGCCGGGACCGCGCATCTTCATGTCAGCCTCCGACACGAGGAAGCCATCGGTGGTGCTTGTCATCACCTCCAGCCGCTTGCGCGTGTCGCTCCCTATCTCGCGCTTGGTCATCAGCACGCAGTAGCTGTGGTCGGCACCGCGTCCCACACGCCCGCGCAACTGATGAAGCTGCGACAGTCCGAACCGCTCGGCGTTCTCTATCAGCATCACCGAGGCGTTGGGCACGTTCACACCCACCTCTATCACGGTGGTGGCAACGAGAATCTGCGACTCGCGGCTGACGAACATATCCATCTGCGCGTCCTTGGCCTCGGCCTTCATCTGGCCGTGTATCATCCCCACCTTCCAGTCCTTGAATATACCGACAAGTCGGTTGTAACCCTCCTCCACGCTCTTAAGGTCGAGCTTCTGGTTTTCCTTCACCAACGGATACACCACATACACCTGCCGTCCGGCACGAAGCTCGCGCTCCAGCAGCCGGTACACCTCCATGCGGTTGTCCTCGTACCTGAGGCGTGTGTCTATCGGCTTGCGGCCGGGTGGAAGCTCGTCTATCACCGACACGTCGAGGTCGCCGTACACGGTCATGGCCAGGGTGCGCGGTATCGGGGTGGCGGTCATCACCAATACATGCGGCGCTATCGGACCTTTGCCCCACATCCGGGCGCGCTGGGCCACGCCGAAACGGTGCTGCTCGTCGATTACAGCCACACCGAGGCGCTTGAATTTCACCGCATCTTCTATCAGGGCGTGCGTGCCTATCAGTATGTCGATGTCGCCGCTCTCCAACGCCTCGTGTAGCTCGCGGCGCTTCTTGGCACGGGTGCTTCCGGTCAGCAGTTCGACGCGGATGCCTACCTGTTCGCCCCATCCTTTCAGCGTCTCGTAATGCTGCGTGGCGAGTATCTCGGTAGGGGCCATCAGCGCTCCCTGACACCCGTTGTCTATGGCCATCAGCAGTGTCATGAAGGCCACCATGGTTTTGCCTGAGCCTACGTCGCCCTGCAACAGACGGTTCATCTGCCGCCCGGTGCGCATGTCATCGCGGATCTCGTGCAGCACGCGCTTCTGCGCGCCGGTCAGTTCGAACGGGATGCACTTGCGGTAATAGTCGTTGAACACAGGGCCGATCTTCAGGAACGGTATGCCGGCAATCCGCTTGCTGCGCTGGCGCGAATAGCGCAATATATTGAGCTGCAGATAGAACAGTTCCTCGAACTTCATCCGTTCGCGGGCCTTGCGCAGCAGGTCGGGCGATGACGGGAAATGCAGTTCGCGCAGTGTGTCGTGAAGCGGCATCAGATGAAACATCTGCCGCACCTCCTCGGGCAACGTATCCTTCACCTCCTGCATACGTGGATGCTGCAACAGGGTGCTGACCAGTGTGTTGAACGATTTTGACGAAAAACCGCCCTTGCGTGCCGAATCCGTAAGGTTGTAGACTCCGCAGAAGCCCGTAGGAGGTTTGGCGGGATCGTATACGGTCACCTCCGGGTGCGAGATGGACCATACGCTGCGGTATTCCTGAGGCTTGCCGAAGATGATGTACTCCTTGCCGACCCGATAGTAGTCTTTCATCGCCTTGGCTTTGGAAAACCATACGCATTCCATCAGCCTGTCGCCGTCGGTGAATACGCCGCGTAGCCTCATACGGGCTCCCTCGCCCTCAAGTTCCAGTTGCAGGAACCGTCCGCGTATCTGCACGGCGGGCATCTCCCCTTCCAGTTCGCGGATACTGTAGAAACGGCTCTTGTCCAGATAGCGGAACGGGAAATAGTACAGCAGCTCGCGCATCGTACCGATGCCGAACTCTTTCTTCAGCGTGTTGGCCCGGAACGGTCCCACACCCTTCAGATACACTATGTCTGTTTCCCAAAACGCGCTCATTTCCCGTTTTCTTTTCCCGCCTGTTTCTCCTTACTCAGTTCCGTTTCTTATCTGTCTGATACCGCATTATCGCCTCGGCCACGACGAAGTCCATCGGATTCGTCACCTTGATGTTGTCCGGGATTCCGGGTGCTACGGTTATATCGTAACCGGCCTGCTGCACCAGGCTGGCGTCATCTGTAAACTTCGCTTCCGGATTGCGATTCACGTACGCCTCGTGCAGAATGTCGGCGCGGAACACCTGTGGGGTCTGCACCACCATGTAATCGGCACGGTCCACGGGACGTGTGCCGCCGTCATCCTTTACCCGGAGCGAGTTCACTTCCTCCACACACGGCACTGCCGAGCCTTTATCCTCCGCCGTTTTCCAAAGCTCGGCAACCATTTTCTTGGTTATCAGAGGCCGGGCGGCATCGTGTACGGCTATCAGTGTGTCGGCGTCGTGCGGGAGGTCCATTATACCGTTCCATACCGATTCGGTACGGCTGCGGCCGCCGCAAAACAGCTGCAACGGGATTCGCCGGTCCGCCTCCGGCAGTTCGTTGTAGATAATATCCCAGTCGTCCCAGAACGAGGGATTCATCACTATCACGATATGTGTGTCGGGGTCGGCGGCATGGAACGCCCGGACCGACCACCATAATATGGGAATGCCCAACAGTTCGACGAACTGTTTGGGCATTTCACCACCGGCGCGACTTCCGTTGCCGCCGGCTAATATCACGGCATATTTATGCGGATGCATAATGCATGATTACATGTTCATGCCGCCGTCCACCTGGATAACCTGACCGGTGACATATCCCGACATATCGGATGCCAGGAACGTTGCCACGTTGGCGATATCCTCCACCTTGCCGCCGCGACGCAACGGAATCTTCTTGCACCATTCCTCGCGTACCTCGTCGGGCAGAGCGGCGGTCATTGCGGTCTCGATGAAACCGGGGGCGATGGCGTTGGCGCGGATGCCGCGGCTGCCCACCTCCTGCGCGATGCTCTTGGCCAGGGCGATCAGACCGGCCTTCGATGCGGCGTAGTTGCTCTGTCCTGCGTTACCGTGAACGCCGACAACGGATGCCATGTTGATGATGGAACCGTTGCGCTGACGCATCATGATGGGCAGTACGGCGTGTATGTAGTTGAATGCGGATTTCAGGTTCACTGCAATCACGGCGTCCCACTGCTGCTCGGTCATGCGCAGCATCAGGCCGTCCTTGGTGATGCCGGCGTTGTTCACCAGGATGTCGATGCGGCCGAAGTCATTCTTGATCTCGTTCACGACGGCCTCGGTGGCGGCGAAGTCGGCGGCGTTCGAGGCATAGCCCTTGCACTTTACGCCGTAGGCTGCTATCTCCTCCTCGGTCTTCTTGCCGTTCTCGTCTATCACCAGGTCGGTGAAGGCGATGTTACATCCTTCGGATGCATATTTCAGTGCTATTTCCTTGCCGATGCCGCGGGCGGCGCCGGTGATTACTGCTGTCTTTCCTTCAAGTAATTTCATCAGTTATCTATATTTTATCGTTTTATTCCGTTAAGTATCAGGCCGGTCACCATCTCCACGATCTTCTCCTTGCCAATGCCGTATTCCGACAGGGTGTTGCGGATATAGGGCACGTCCATGCCGTGGATGCAGTTCGTGACGATGATTGCCGTTTCCTTGATGTCGTTTATCCTGAACACGCCATCGTGAACACCCTCCTCCAGGATGCTCATCAGCAGCGTTATCTCTTTCTTTGAAATGATGGAGCGCGCGCGGTCCACCTTGCGCACGTCGCGGAAGAAGCCTGCCCGCAACGAACCGTTTCTGAGCACTATCTCGCTCATCTTCTCCAGCCGCACGGACACGAACTCACGCAGTTTTTTCTCCGGAGTGTTGGGAAGCGTCACTATCAGACGCATGGAGCGTATCAGGTCCTCGGTCTCGCTGTCTATGACGGCGTTGAATATCTCGCGCTTCGATTTGAAGTATGTGTATATGGTACGGCGACCCTTGTCGGACGCCGTCGCTATGTCGTTCATAGTGGTGTTCTCCACGCCCTGACGTGCAAACAGACTGCGGGCCACCTCTATGAATTTATCGCGTGTTTTCTTTACCATTTTTTACACATACGGATATATTATGTGCAAATTTACAAAAAATTTTATAAAATTGGCTCCTCACCCCATTATTTTCTGCATTTCGGACGTGGGAGCAAGCTCCAATTGTATCTTTTCCTTGCTGACGGGATGTATGAATTCGATGGAATGCGACTGCAGCGAAATGCCGCCGTCGGGGTTGGAACGCCTGGCGCCATATTTCAGGTCTCCCTTGATGGGACACCCTATGTTTGCAAGCTGCGCGCGAATCTGGTGCTTGCGTCCGGTGAGCAGTTTCACTTCCAGCAGGGTGTACCGGTCGCCCCGGGCTATGGTGCGGTATTCAAGGCGCGACAGTTTTGCATCGCGGGCTCCTTCCCCGGCCACGAACGTCTTGTTGATGCGGCCGTCCGAAACAAGCCAGTCCTCAAGCAATGCCTCCGGCTGTTGGGGTTGTCCCTGCACGAGCGCCCAGTACGTCTTGTGCACCTCGCCGTCGCGGAACATCCGGTTCATACGTTCCAGAGCCTTGGACGTGCGCGCCAGAACCACGAGGCCCGACACCGGACGGTCCAGACGATGCACCACGCCGCAGAACACGTTCCCCGGCTTGGCGTATTTTTCCTTGATATATTCCTTTACGATTTCCGACAGCGGTTTGTCGCCGGTCTTGTCCCCCTGCACTATCTCCCCCACCGCCTTATTGACTATGACCAGATGATTGTCCTCGTATACTACCTCCATTCTCCCTGATATTAATATGCAGCTTATTCAGCTTTCGCATGTTGAAATTATTAGATTATCAATGCACACAACTAATAAAAAACAGATCGATACCTCGGAGAGGTTGTTTCTCGATAACCCCACGATGGCTGGAGGGTTCGTCCCTCCAGCCATCGTGGGGAGGTCAGACGGACATCTCGTTGCTTGGTCGTAGACCATGCCGCTCGCCTGAGTATCTTCATATCCGGCAGTACAAAGCCATGGTCTCCGACCAAGCCACACTGCGCCATGCTCCTCCCCACGAAGGGCGGGTGTCAGCCTTGGCTTCCCCCGCCCATCGTGGGGTTATCGAGAAACAGCCTCTCCGAGGCAACAAATCCCGATATGGGAATAAATTCTGCACTTTGTCTTTCTTTTAATTCCATATCATGAAACCAATAGCTTAAGTATAAAACCCATCGTTTTGCGACCTTGTGCTTTCGGCACAGGGCAACAGTCTGATTCCGATACCTCGGAGAGGTTGTTTCTCAATAACCCCACGATGGCTGGAGGGCTCGTCCCGACGGCCTTCGTGGGGGAGGTCAGACGGGCATCTCGTTACTTGGTCGTAGACCATGCCGCTCGCCTGAGTAAATGCAGTTCTATCAGTTTCATACTTGCAAATTTACCTATTTATTATGATATAACAAAAAACGAATCTTGAATTGCTTCAAGATTCGTTTAGTTAAGTGGCGAGGGCAGGACTCGAACCTGCGACCTTTGGGTTATGAGCCCAACGAGCTACCACTGCTCCACCTCGCGATATTTCCTTTTTGCGACTGCAAAATTACAACAATTTTTCCATCCCGCCAAATTCAGACCGGATTTTTCTCCGATTTTAACACAATTTAATAACCCGCAGTCAAGATTTATGATGCATAAAGGCGCATATTATAGAAATTTAAGAAATTATTCGTATCTTTACGCATTCTTTTCATAAGAATTAACCTATAAACTTATCGATTAATGGATCAATCAGAACTGCGCCTGGAATGGCGGTCATCTTCTTCCTTGATTTTCTGGGGCGTCGTCGTCTTGACGGTATTCGGATGCGCTGCCTCCGTGTTCGAGTTTTTCTTCGGCATCGTCAATGCCGTCGACAATTATTTAGGCACTATCCTCGACACAGCCTCGTCGTTCGGTGTCGGCTCCCACGCCGAAGGGCTTGCCAAATTCTCTGCCGTCCACGACCGGATGTCGGTATTCACCCGGCTGTTCGAAGCGTTGACCGTAGCCGGCTGGATAGTATATGTGGTCGGCCTGTCCCGCTTCCGTAACGCTCAGCATACCGAACGCGGACGCTGGCTCACTGGCAGCCTGTACACAGCCTGCTGGCTCGGACTTATAGGTATGGCCTGCACCTTCCTGGGAAGCTTTCTCGGCATGTTCGGACTGCTGTTCACATTCGCGGGCTGGGTGCTGAATCTGATTTCACTGTTCAAATTCCGCTCGGCATTCAATCAGCTGTACATGGAAGATGGTTGGTCCGACATGGCGCGACAAGGCGCCAGGACATTGCGCAATTCCTACACGTTCGGTATCATCCTGGCCTTCTTCCCACTCATCGTTTTCTTTGCCATGGCGCTTATCTCCATAGGCTCCATCAGCAGTCTCGGCGGGATGATGCGTGGATTTTCAGACGATGCGACAGGTACGATAATGTCGCTATTAGGCGGCTCGATAGCCTTCATGATTCTGCTCGGATTGGTCGGAATCTTATTGTGGATTATTCAGACATGCTATCTTATAGCCGGATGGTGCAAGATCAACGACGGCGCCCCCGCCGATGATCCTGAAATGGACGAATATCCGTCTGACCACAGCACTCTCGCCATAATCTGCTCCATATCGGGTGCCATCGCCGTGATGATCCTCGGAGCATGGCTCTGTCTATCGCCCCTTATGCATGACGGCTCAAAACGTGTAGAATCCGCATACAAGTCGGAAAGCGTGGAATCAGAAACGGAAGCGATGGATTCCGACAACGAGAACGAGGAGCTGACCTCCATTGTGGAAAGCCTGCGTGAATCCGGTCTGAGCAAAACGAAGCAAGAAGAATCCGAGCCGGAGGCCGACATGTACACGCATCATTACAAAGGATCAATCGACAACAAATACGCCATAGAGATGACGCTCACCACCGATGGAGGCGCATATTACACAGGCGAGTATATGTACGTCAAGAACAAGCGTCCCATACAGCTCAGCGGTCAGCGTGTGGATGACGGCGACCGTCTTGTGCTTGAAGAATATGTAGGCGACAAAATGACCGGGCGTTTCGACGGCATTTTAGGCCGCAACGGTTACAGCGGCACCTGGACCAGCGCCGACGGCAGCCGCAGCTATCCCTTCTCCGTCCGCCCGAACTGACCGGAATGGCGACATCCTCGCCGCCAACCAACAAGCTGTCATATTCACTTATGATTCATATTTGTGTACACATTTTTGTACACAGATTTGTTTTAATAATAAAAAGCTGTTATATTTGCATCAGATTAATTACAGCTTTAATGTTTTACGTATTTAAGTCATTATCAATATGGAAGCATTGTCAGTAAGAGAATATCGAAATAACTTAGCGGAATCTTTTGACAGAGCATCTGCGGGTGAGCGCGTATTGATTCGTCGCAAAAACTCGCTTTATGCTCTTGTGAGCATCGGGAATGAAGATGTGACTCTATCACCGGCTCAACAACGAAAAGTTGATGCCATGACCCAAAGCATCAAATGCAGTTTAAAACAAGTCAAACAGATGGAAGCCGGTGAAATTCCGACCAAATCAGCATTAGCTTTCCTCGATGAGCTTTGAAGTTTTAACCACTCCCGAATTCGAGAGTCAATCCAAGGCCCTTCAGAAGCGGCACAGATCTTTCAAGAATGATCTGAAGGAACTTGTTCTTTCCCTTATGGAGAATCCTTTTCAAGGGACCGAACTCAGCCCGGGAATCCGCAAGATTCGTATGGCTATCACATCCAAAGGACGAGGCAAATCCGGAGGTGCCCGAATTATTACTTACACAGTCGTCGTCACAGAATCCGAAGGTCGCGTATATCTGATGAATGTCTACGACAAGTCGGATTTTTCCTCCGTGGAATTGTCCATTATAAAGAATATGATTCGGGACTTAAAGTAACCTCCACAATAATATCTTCACTTGTATCATTCCAATTTAAACCTACCGAATTCGAGGGGTTTACAAATTTGTCAGGCTTATATTGTCATAATTGATTAATTTTGTAGTAATGAAAAACTGGATAGCAAGTAAAGAGCAACTGGAGGGGGCGGCGCTCCGTTTCGGAATGCTCCCTTTCTTTGCCAACAGAATACCGGGATTCTCCGTACAGGAGATGGCGGCTCCCGGTATGCTGTTCGGCGAGACGCGCGACGATTACGGGTGCTGGGAATGGAAGGGCCCCGTGATTCAGGAACAGACCACTGCTTACGGTAAATTCTTCAATCGCAAGGCCGGGTTCGTGTCGTTGGACCTGTTGCCCGACTTTCTGAATTACCGGAGAGCGGCATACCCCGTCAATCCGGACTCAACCGAACGTATGATACTTGACATAATCCGCGAAAACGAAGGATTGTCGTCGACCGAACTCAAACGTATCATTTTCGGCACCCCTTCACGCAAACGAAAGCCCGAAGACCTTGTGGAGGCGATGGAGTATGTCAGACCAAAACGCCACAGCATCGAGGGTCCCCTGCAACGTCTGCAAATGGGCGGATGGCTGTTGATTGCCGATTTCGAATACAAACTGACAGCCAGAGGCGACCGCTACGGCTGGGGCGTTGCCGTCTATTCCACGCCCGAGATATGGTTTGAGCGCTCTTTCCGTGAGACAGACCGAACGCCCTCCGAATCATTTGAATTCCTTGTCGACACCCTCTCCGCCAAGCTCCCCGGCGCAACCCGCAACCTGATCGCCTACCTCCTCAAATAAGCAGCACGACTCTATCTGTTTACTATTAAACAACTTATCCACCGTATTCTAAAAATTACTTATCATATTCCCAGTTCGGCTACAATTCCTTTTATAATCGACAGACTGATATTGTCATATTGAGATTTATCATAGGCGTAAATCAAATAGAGACATCCGTTACGTTCCACCGCATCAAATGTAATTATCCTAAAACCACCTTATTTATCTATTTCAGATTGAATGGCTGTCATAGCTTTATCGTATCTGTCCTTGATGGCTCCGGCTCTCAAAATGCCTGTGTCAAATAATCGAATAAGAAAATCATTATATGATTCGTCAGGGATACGGTCAGACAGATTCACATATATTATCGGAGCCAGTACCAGACTGCCATCAACGTATTGTGAAAGTTCATCATAAACATTCTGATTGTCTCGAATCCCTAACTTACGGGATATGAACAGTTCGGCAGCAACGACAAAAGCCTCGTTCCTGCCCTCTCCATGTTTCTGTGCAATATCCTCCTTGCTTCTATAAAAAGGGTCACAGTCAAGTTCGCTGAGTTTCTCCATAAGTTCAGGGGAAACATGGAGATTATGTAAATTTTCGTGAATATAAATATTCATAAAATTTAATCTCAACTGCTTTTCTATTTCGGGATTCAGAATAAGTGGAGTGCAGCAAAATGACTCATCTGAAAGATTAAAAGCATTTTCAATATCCAGAATATATATTTTGGATTGGATGTCAGACAGAGATTCGGGTAAGAAAAACTCGATAAGGCTTTGGTTTATGTTATTAAGTAAATCCTTATTCAGATTATAGTTGTCAATATGCGATTTCAATTTTGGATAAACTGTATTATCCCAATAATCCGAATACCCATGTTCAACCAATTTATGACAGATATACGACAGTTGAGGTTGAACCGAAAGGATGCCTTTAGCCCATTCCACATCGCGGGCAAGACTGTCTAAATGCTGAATTGTGAACAGGCATTTTGTAATATCGTCTTTATCCCCGTGTATTTCAGAATAAAGATTGCAAAGTTTTGAGGCACTGCAATTGGAATTAACGTCTTTAATATTGGCGATAAAGATGGAATCCGAACATAGTTCCGCGAACCGTGCATCATCTTTAATATGGTCTATATATTGCGGCACACATAATAAATCGAAAGATTTGGAAGTATTAAAAACCCCGCCATAAGATATGTTCCACGGCAGCAATATATATATTACAATCGCAAGAATTCGGAATAGATGATTCATAACCGGTATATTTACTTTCAAAGTTACGCATTTTCAATGAAATATCAAAGTAATACAACAATACCTCGCTACCTCGCTATTCCGCTATTCCATAATCATAAAATCCATAAGGGTGTGTTCGACTGAGCCGGACACACCCTGTATCATTTCAGTGAAATAAGTTCTGTTTACTTGCCGAGGAAGGCAAGGATCATTGCGAGGACGGTGCAGCCAAACTTCTCCTCAAGCACCAAATAGAGGATTTATCCTCACCAATCAATAATCAGCATATTTCCAATATATATAGGTAAAAAAGTCCATACCTATAATCTTTGTTTTGTTCAATCCGACGAAAACAATTATCTTTGCCAAGAAGCTGAATCGGCTAAGTAATTAAACATTTCGTCACCAAACCTATGGCTAAATTAATTGTAAAAGACTCCACAATCAGAACATTTGCAAAAGATGGTATAGATTATATCTGTATCACTGATATCGCCCGCCAAAAGAATCCGGAAGAACCAAAAGATGTTGTTAAAAATTGGATGAGAGCAAAAAACACGCTTGAATATCTTGGTTTGTGGGAGTCCCTGAATAATCCTGACTTTAAAGGGGTCGAATTCGACCCCATTTTGAGGGAAGCCGGATCCAATGCCTTTACAATGAGTCCAAGCCGTTGGGTTGAACTTACAGGAGCAATCGGCATAATGAATAAGTTAGGCAGAGATGGAGATACCTATGCCCAACAGGACATAGCTTTTAAGTTCGCCAGCTGGGTCTATAAACGGTTGCTGAAATTAAATCAGATTGCCATCCATCAGATGAGCGTATTGGAAAACAAAACCTCCGACAGAAAATTTATAAAATAAGACTGCAAAAAATTAGCATTCTATATAATAATTTATACAGGGTGTGTCCCGCTGTGCCGGACACACCCTGTAATGTATAAGGTTATATTAATTTCTGTTTACTTGCCGAGGAAGGCGCGGATCTTGGCGAGGACGGCGGGGACGGTGTAGCCGAACTTCTCCTCCAGCACCTTGGCGGGGGCGGAGGCGCCGAAACGCTCCATGCCGACTACGTCGAACTTGCCGTGCAGCACGGGCCACAAGGTGATGGGCAGTCCGCTGGTGAGTCCGAACTGAGGCACGCCCTCGGGAATCACACTGTCGCGGTACGATTTGTCCTGATCCAGGAACAGACCGATCGAAGGTACGGATACCACCTGTGCCTTCACGCCGTCATTGGCCAGTTCTTCGGCTGCGTGTACCAGCAGGGCCACGTCGCTGCCGTTGGCAACCAGCGTAACGTCGGGCTTGCCGTCCACTCCCTTCACGACATATCCGCCCTTTGCGGCCTTCTTAGCCTCGTCGCGGCGGTTCTCGCCGGGCAGGTCCTCCAGATTCTGACGCGAGAAAATCAATACCGAGGGACGGTCCTTGGTCTCCATAGCCAGCTTGTAGCTCTCTACGGTCTCGGCAGAGTCGCAGGGACGGAGCACCAGTACCGAACGCTTGCCGGCAAAGTTGTGAACCAGCTCCATCAGACGGATCTGAGCCTCCTGCTCGATGGGCTCGTGCGTCGGTCCATCCTCGCCTACACGGAACGAGTCGTGAGTGTAGATGAATTTGACGGGGAGCTTCATCAGCGCAGCCATACGGATGGCGGGCTTCATATAGTCGCTGAACACGAAAAATGTGCCGCAGGCGGCGAAGATGCCGCCGTGCAGGGCGATACCGTTCATGATGCAGGCCATGGTCAGCTCCGACACGCCGCTCTGCAGGAACGCGCCGCTGAAATCACCCTTGGCAAAGGCGTGCGTCTTCTTCAGGAAGCCGTCGGTCTTGTCGCTGTTGGCCAGGTCGGCACTCGACACTATCATGTTGCCTATATGCTCTGCCAGGAAGCTGAGAACCGTGGCCGATGCGGCACGCGACGCCATGTTGGGTTTGAACTCGATGGAATCCCAATCCAGAGCGGGCAGTTCCAGAGCCTTGTAGTCTTCCAGAGTCTTGGCCAGTTCGGGATTGGCCTTGGCCCATTCGTTATATTCCTCGCGGCGTGCGGCCACGATCTTCTTCAGTTCCTCGGCACGCTTTGCGTAGAGTTCCTTGACTTCCTCGCGGATCACCCAGGGATTCTCGGGATCGCCGCCGTAGTTTCTTACTGTTGCGGCCACATCGGCGCCGGCAGCCGAGATGGGCTGTCCGTGAGTGTTGATGGCGCCTTCCAGCGATTCGCCGTCACCCTTCACAACGCCCTTGGCCATCGTGGTATGACCGATGATGATGGTGGGACGCACCTTCTCCTCCTGAGCCTTGGTCAGTACCTCTGCCATCGCCACGGGGTCGCTGCCGTCCACCTCAAGCACGTTCCAGTTCCATGCGCGATACTTGGCGGCCACATCCTCCTGGTCCACATCCTTCACCAGAGTGGACAGCTGAACCTTGTTCGAATCGTAGAACATGATGAGGTTGTGCAGTCCCAACGTGCCGGCTATGCGGCCCGCGCCCTGCGAGATTTCCTCCTGCACGCCGCCGTCGGAAATGAAGGCGTATGTCTTGTGGGCCACCACCTTGCCGAAACGGGCCTCGAGGAACTGCTCGGCAATGGCGCTGCCGACAGCCATGACATGACCCTGGCCCAACGGGCCCGACGTGTTCTCTACGCCACGGGCCACATCCACCTCAGGATGGCCGGGAGTCTCGCTGCCCCACTGACGGAACTGCTGCAGGTCTTCCATCGAATACTTGCCGGTCAGGGCCAGGATGCTGTACAACATCGGCGACATGTGGCCCGGATCGAGGAAGAACCGGTCGCGGGCGAACCATGACGGATCCTCGGGATCGTATACCAGGAACGACGAATAAAGCACGTTCACGAAATCGGCCGCGCCCAGAGCGCCTCCGGGATGGCCCGACTTCGATTTCTCTACCATCTCTGCAATCAGCACACGCAGGTTGTTGCCGGCCGACCGCATCACTTTCTCATCCATATATTTCTTTGTATTAATTTCTATAATTTATTACGAAAAAATCCGGGCAAATCCCCAAGGGGCTCCCGGATTTTTTGTCATGTCGCGTTATCAGAGGTTGCGTGCGTCAAAGGGCTCCTCGCTTACAGGTATGTCCTTGTTCACGTTCTTGGAACCGATCAGCGAGTAGAACAGGATGTAAGCCAGCATGGCTATTACCAGCCAGTAACTGTTTACATAACCGACTCCGCTGCGGGCAATCATATCCTGGATGTAAGGCATGACGCCACCGCCGACAACCATCATCATGAACAGACCGGATGCCTTGGCCGTGTACTTGCCCAGGCCCTCGGTGGCGAGGTTGAAGATACCGCCCCACATCACCGACGTGCAGAGACCGCACAGGAAAAGGAACAGGCACTTGATGGGCACTTCGCCGCTGGTGATGTTCAGGGCCTTGATCTCAGGCGACTTGAAAGTAACCGATTCGGGGATGAAGATAGCCAGCAGTATCAGGATGATAGCCACGGTTGACACGGTCACCATCTGGGTACGTGTCGATACCTTGCCGCTGATGATTGAGCTGAGGAAACGTCCGATAAGCATCATAAGCCAGTAGAGTGCGGCCAGCGAACCGGCTACTGCGGCAGCGCCTTCGAAGTTCTCGCGGCTGATCCATGCGTTCATTTCGCCCGGGATACCGATCTCGATACCCACATAGAAGAAGATGGCGATGATGCCGAGGGTGCAATGACGGAAAGCCAGGGGGCTGTGCTCATACTTCACCTTGCTCAGATTCTGCTGAGGCTCGGGTATCTTGACGAACGAGATAACAAGGAACGAAAGCGCGAAGATAACGATACCGGTGATTACCAGCGGAGCCACAGACGCCATGGTGGTCTGCTTCGTGAGCGTACCTACCAGCATACCGACCAACAGGGGGGTCAGCGTGCCGGACAGCGAGTTCAGTGTGCCGCCGGTCTGAATCAGCTGGTTACCCTTGTTGCCGCCGCCGCCCAACAGGTTAAGCATCGGGTTTACCACGGTGTTCAGCATACATACGCAGAAACCGCAGACCAGGGCGCCGAGCAGATAGATGAACAGGTTAAGGTAAGTGGGGTTCTCACCGCCTATCACAACGACATTGCCGCCCACCACACTCGAGAGGAGCTGGATGCCCAGACCGATGGCGCCCACTGCCAGCGCGATCAGCGCGGTTTTCTTGTAGCCGTACTTGATCAGCATGTTACCCGCCGGGATACCCATAAACAGGTAGGCGGTGAAGTTCATAAGGTTACCTGCCATTCCGGCCCATTCGTACTTGAAACTCCAGATGTTTCCGAACGGAGCCGCCATATTGGTCACGAAAGAGATCATCGCGAACATAAAGAACATCGTGATGATCGCCACGGTGCGGCCATTAGATTTCGGTGCGGCCGCTGCTGCTTTTGTTGAGTTCATGTTATTTGTTATTGTTGTTTATTAAATTTCAGGTTAACACATCAGGGCGTCAATACCGATTCGGGGTTACATACATTCCGGTCAGTATTCCCGTTCACCGAATATTGCCGTTCCGATTCTTACCATATTGCTTCCCTGCGCCACGGCAAGCTGCCAGTCGCCGCTCATGCCCATCGACAAGGTGTCGAATCCGCGCAGATCGGGACATAGCTCAATGATGTCCTTATAAACCCTGGCTATGGCCGCGAAATCCTCGCTGACCCTCCGCTCGTCGTCGGTGTTGGATGCCATCCCCATCACGCCACAAATATGCGTGTTGGTCAGGTTCTCGAACTTGCGTGCGCGGAAATAGTCAAGCAGTTCCTCGGGCCAGAATCCGAACTTGGTTTCCTCGCGGGCCACATGCACCTGCATCAGAACGCGGGTCGCCACTCCGGCCTTGCGCGATTCCTGATCCACTATATCCAGAAGTCGCTCGGAATCTATGCTTTCTATCAGCGACGCTTTGCCCACCAGCTGTTTCACCTTGTTGGTCTGCAGGTGTCCGATGAAGTGCCACTCCACGTCAGCCGGCATCTGCGGCTCCTTGGCCAGAAGTTCCTGCACACGGCTCTCGCCGAAACGGCGCTGGCCCGCTTCGTAGGCCGCCATCAGTTTCTCCACCGGATGGAACTTCGATACGGCCACAAGCCTGACGCCCTCCGGCATTTCACTCAGCACACGATTTATGTTCGCTTGGACATCAACCATCGCCACGTGATTATTCGGCTGTCTTGGCGCCCAAGTTGGCGGGATATACGTCCATTATGAGGGTCTCGGCCACGGAACCGATCTCGTAATCGGCCATCGTGCCCTGCATTCCCTCCTTGAAATTGCTTACGGCACTGTCGAAATCCGATGCCTGTACCAGTATCTGGCTTGTGGTCTTCTTCTCCACGCCGGTCTTCTCGTCGAGAGTGATGAAATTCACTTTCACCAGATACCAGCGGTCGCCTCCCTCCTTGAAGAACACTTCCGAAATCTTGGTCTTCTTCTCCGATGCCAGCGAATACTCGCCGCTGATGAAGGGGGTCATTTCCTCGATGATGCGGGCCTCGGCCTCCGTAAATGTCAATGCGTCTACAAGATACGGCTCGTTCACCTTCTTCACCTGGCCGTTTTCCGTCATCTTGTCATATCTTACCTTGCATTCAAACCACAATGCCATTGTATTATTATCCTTTCCTTGGTTTATACCTTAAAAATCCGGGGGTTCATGCGGCTTACGGGTATTGTTCTGCGCCGCTACACGCCTTCGCATTGCAAAATTAATCATTTATTTCCACTTCACAAACCATTATTCAAAAAACAATCCGGTTCATGTTGGGTATTTCTCTAAATAATTGTTAACTTTGCTCTGTTTATATACTGAACGCAAACCCGAAACATAACCAAAACGGAAAAAAAATAACCTCTAAACACCATACACCACTATGGAAGACCTTAGCACTCTTGTTGACTGGTCGCGACTGCAGTTCGCACTGACAGCCATCTATCACTGGCTGTTCGTGCCGCTGACTCTCGGTCTGTCAGTCATCGTGGCCATCATGGAATCGGCCTATCTGAAAACCAAGAACGAAAAGTGGCTGCCGATCACTAAGTTCTGGATGACCCTGTTCGGCATCAACTTCGCCATCGGCGTTGCCACCGGCCTGATTCTGGAATTTGAATTCGGCACCAACTGGAGCAACTACTCATGGTTCGTGGGCGACATATTCGGCGCTCCCCTCGCCATCGAGGGACTGCTTGCGTTCTTCCTTGAAGCCACGTTCGGAGCCGTAATGTTCTTCGGATGGAACAAGGTCAGCCCCAGGTTCCACCTGGCTTCCACATGGCTCACGGCCATCGGCGCCTCCATTTCCGCACTCTGGATACTCGTGGCCAACGCCTGGATGCAGTATCCCGTCGGTATGGAGTTCGACCCCGACCAGATGCGCAACGTCATGACCGATTTCTGGGCGCTGTTCTCAGGCATAGCGGTCAACAAGTTCTTCCACGCGGTGTTCAGCGGCTGGGCCCTGGCAGGTGTGTTCGTAATCGCCGTAAGCTGCTTCCTGCTCCTTAAGAAACACAACCGCGAGTTCGCCATCCTTTCCATCAAGGTGGGCGGTTGGGTCGGATTGGCCGGTCTGCTGCTTACTATGTACACAGGCGACGGCTCGGCTGTGCAGGTTGCCAGACATCAGCCCATGAAACTGGCTGCGATGGAGGGTCTCTATCACGGTTCCCAGGGCCAGGGACTCACTCTTATCGGTATCGTGAACCCCGACAAGACATGGGATAACGACGAGCCGGAATACTTAGGCCACATCGCCATGCCTCACGCCCTCTCCGTGCTGGCCACCCACACGTGGAACGCCTTCGTGCCCGGTATCTCCGACATCATCAAGGGATACACCATCAATGAAAACGGCGACACCGTCAACACCGTTTCCTATCAGGAACGCATAGCGCGCGGACTTGCTGCCCGTCAGGCCCTGGCCGACTACGACGCCGCCCGCAAGGCCAACGACAGGCAGGCCATGGCGCTTGCCAAAGCCGAGCTTGACAAGAACTATGAGTTCTTCGGTTATTCATACTTCAAGAGCGTGGACGAGGCCATTCCGCCCGTAGGACTTACCTTCACCATGTTCCGCGTCATGGTCTATCTCGGATCGTTCTTCCTGCTGTTCTATGTAGTGGCTCTGTTCCTGGTCTACCGCAAGAACCTGATGGACCGTGCCAAGTGGTTCTGGTGGTTGGCCATGATCTCCACGCCCTTCATGTGGCTGTGCTCGGAGGCCGGATGGTGCGTGGCCGAAGTGGGACGCCAGCCCTGGACCATCCAGGACCTGCTGCCTACCGTAGCGGCTATCTCCGACATCCCCGCCTCATCGGTTGTCGTCACGTTCTGGGCGTTCGCAGCCGTCTTCACCCTGCTGCTCGTGGCCGAAGTCAGCATCATGGTGAAGTATGTGGGGAAGAAATCCGCAGTCAATATTCTTTCCGACAATCAAAAATAATCACCCTCTAATACATCTACAATTATGACACTGGAATATCTTCAGAATTATTGGTGGGTGCTTATCTCCGTACTCGGCGGCATCCTCGTGTTCCTCCTGTTCGTGCAGGGCGGACAATCCATGATATATACCTTCGGACGCAAGCCCGAACAGCGCGACGTCCTGCTCCAGGGAATGGGTTCTAAGTGGGAACTTACATATACTACACTTGTGGTGTTCGGCGGCGCATTCTTCGCCAGCTTCCCCCTGTTCTACTCTACCTGCTTCGGCGGCGCGTACTGGCTCTGGATCCTCATCCTGTTCAGCTTCGTGCTTCAGGCCGTAAGCTACGAATACCGCAAGAAGAAAGGCAACGTCTACGGCCACAACACCTACGACGCCTTCCTGTTCGTCAATGGCCTGGTCGGCTGCGTGCTGTTAGGCGTGGCTGTCTCGATGTTCTTCTTCGGCGGCGACTTCACGGTGCGCCGGGGCAACCTGCTGACCACGGGCGCTCCTGTAATCTCGCAGTGGGGCAACGCTCACGGTTTCGAGGCGATATTCAACGCCCGCAACCTCGTGCTCGGAGTGGCAGTGTTCTTCCTGGCGCGTATGCAGGCTTCATTCTATATGATAAACCGTCTTAAGGACGACACCTGCTACGACGCTCAGCTGCGCAGGGCCGCTTTCATCAACGGCGGTATCTTCCTGGTGTTCTTCGTGCTGTTCGTCACACTGGTCTGCCTCGCCACCGGTTACACCATCACCGAGGCAGACGGCCTGACCACCGACATCCAGGAAGTGCCTTACAAGTATTTCCACAACTTCATCGAGGACTGGTGGATCGGCCTTATGCTCGTTGTGGGTGCCGTACTGGTGATCTACGGCTGGTTCCGCGGATGTTTCGACAATAAATTCCGCGGCGCGGTATGGTTCACCGGCATCGGCACGTTCTTAGCTGTCGTGGCCCTGTTCTGGTGCGCCGGATTCAACAGCACCCCCTTCCTCCCCTCGCTGGCAGACCCGGCAAGCTCGCTGACCATCCGCAACGCATCGTCTTCGGAATATACGCTGAAGGCCATGAGCTACGTATCCATCGTAATTCCTTTCGTTCTGGCATACATTGCCTACGTCTGGCGAAAGATGGACAAATGACAACCATTCATGGGGATTCCGTAATGGAATCCCCGTTTTAATTTGTATGTACTGGACACTCTTTATAACCTTCTTTAAGATCGGCGCCTTCACCTTCGGGGGAGGCTGGGCCATGATCTCCATCATAGAGCGCGAGATCGTGGACCGACACCATTGGATAGAACGTGACGAATTCCTGGATCTGCTGGCCGTGGCCCAGTCGCTTCCGGGAATTCTTGCCGTCAACATCGCCGTGGCGGTGGGCGACAAGATACTGCGCATCCGTGGCTCGATCGTAGCGGCGTTGGGCACGATACTACCGTCGTTCATCATCATCCTGTGCTTCGCCATATTCCTGACGCCTGAGACTATCAAGAACAACCGTGTAATCTCGGCCATCTTCATGGGCATACGCCCGTGTGTGGTGGCTCTGATCATCGCGCCGGTGCTGTCGTCGGCCAAAGCCGCCAAACTGAAATGGAATACGGTGTGGATTCCCTGCGTCGTGGCGCTGATGATTTCGCTTGACCTCGGCGCGGTCTCCTCCCCTATCCTGTACATCGTGCTCGGAGGCCTGTTCGGGTTCCTCATCTGGTGGTATCCCCACCGCAAACAGCTTAAGAAGTCATGAGCATATACTGGAAACTGATATGGGCCTACATCAAGATAGGCATATTCGGCTTCGGCGGCGGTTACGCCATGCTGTCGCTGGTGGAACAGTCTGTGGTTAATCCCGGATGGATTTCCGAGCAGATGTTCACCGACATTGTGGCAATATCGCAGATGACGCCCGGACCCATCGGCATCAATTCCGCCACGTACATAGGTTATATCGCGCCCGGCACGGTCAATCCGGAGCTGACCGGCTTTATGTGGGGCATACTCGGGTCGGTGCTGTGTACGCTGGCCGTGACGCTTCCATCCTATTTCCTCGTGCTGTATGCCGAACACTTCATCCGCAGGCATCAGGAATCGGGGGCCGTCAAGGCGGTGTTCTCGGGTCTGCGTCCTGTCGTGGTCGGGCTGATTGCTTCGGCGGCTATCATGCTGATGAATGCCCCGAACTTCAACCCCAACGGCATCGACTGGCAGCTATGGGTCAACATAGCCATCTGTGCCGGGGCATTCTGCCTCGCGTGGTTCCCCATTCCCTGGAAAGGAAAGAAAATCAAAATACACCCGATACTTATCATAATTCTGGCCGGAATCCTCGGTCTGATTCTATATTATTGATTCAAATTCCATATTATTGACTCAAGAGGATTCACAGGTCTATATTAATCAGATATGAGCTACGAAGAAAAACTTGACTGGCTGTTCCGGCAGCTGCCCATGTTTTCACGTGTAGGACAGGCCGCCTACAAGCCCGGACTGGATCGCTCCTGGGCGCTGGCACGTCATTTCGGCAATCCGCAGGACAAATGGCCGTCGATTCACATAGCCGGCACCAACGGCAAAGGTTCGGTATCGCACCTTATCGCATCCACGCTTCAGAGCCAGGGATATAAGGTCGGACTCTACACCTCCCCTCATCTGGTGGATTTCCGCGAGCGTATGCGCGTCAACGGCGCCATGATTCCCAAGGAGGCGGTGGAACGTTTCATCGACCGGTGGCGCGCCATGGCCGACGAATATCCCGACAAACCATCGTTTTTCGAACTGACCATGATGATGGCCTTCACATGGTTTGCCGACGAACAGGTGGACTATGCTGTGATCGAGACCGGGATGGGCGGCCGTCTCGACTCCACCAACATCATCACGCCCCTGCTGAGCGTCATCACCAACATATCGTGGGACCACGCTCAATTTTTAGGCGATACGCTGCCGAAAATCGCCGGAGAGAAAGCCGGAATCATGAAGCCGGGCATACCGGTTGTCATCGGTGAGGCCGAGGGCGACGTGCAGCAGGTGTTCCGCACACATGCCGCCGAAACCGGCTCTCCCCTCATCGAAGCATACAATCAGGCAGACATGCAAGCCAACGCCGAGTCAGAGGGCGTATGCCCGCTGCATGGCGACTATCAGCACAAGAACATCAACACGGCACGGGTAGCCTTGCGGGAGCTGCGCAATCGCGGCGTGGAGATCTCGGACAGCAGCATCCTTGACGGTTTTGCCCGCGTCATGTCTCAGACCGGACTGCGGGGCCGCTGGGAAGTCATTTCAGAATCGCCACTCACCATCTGCGACACGGGGCACAACGAGGCAGGCATACGCAGCAACGCGGCCCAGCTGCAACGCCTGTTGTCAGAGCGTACACGGAAAGGCGGCAGCACTCCCTGCCTGCGCATCGTCATGGGTTTCGTAGCCGACAAGGACCTGGACCACATTCTGCCGCTGTTCCCCGACGACGCGACATATTATCTGACACAGGCGCAGATACCCCGCGCCCTCGATTACCGGGAACTGCACAAGCGCGTTACGGAACTGGGCTACAACGCCACCGCATGGCCCACGGTCCGCGAAGCATACGAAGCCGCGCTTGCCGACGCCGCTCCCGACGACATCCTGTTCATCGGAGGCTCCACCTTCGTCGTGGCGGATTTCCTTGGAACTTACAATAGCTAAAATAGCTAAGATAGCTAAGCTAACCGTTAGAAAAAAGGGCGGGCAGACTGAATCTGCTCGCCCATTGTCTTACTCCGGTTGCTGTGTGGGGGTCGATGGTTCTATAACCATAAGTCCCGTTTCCTTCACAGCCTTCTTTTCTTCATTATCTTTTTTGGGTTGTGGTTTCCGGCGCGGCTTGGGCGCCGGCTTGGGTTTCTGTTCCTGCTGAGGTTTCGGCTCGCCGTCAGTCTCAGGCTTTGCCTCCTGCTGAACGTCCGTCTCCTGCTTTGGCTTCTGTTTCGGCTCGGGTTTCGGCTTCGGTGCCTCCTTCGGCTTGGGTTCCTGCTTGGGCTGAGGCTGCTGCTGAGTCTGCTTCTGCTTGTTCTTCTTGGCCTTGTTCTTGGCAGGCTGGGCTTCCGGGGTCTCCTCTGCGGTGTTCACGTCGTTGCGCGTGTTCACTTTCTGGCCGTTCTTGGTCTGGCTCGAATTCATGTCGCTTTCTTCCTGCAGGTCTATCTCGACCTTGTTCTGGTCCAGTACCTTGTACTGCAGGAATGCCAATGATTCGTCGGCCACCACCTTCACTCCGCGTCCGTAGCGGCGACGCCACCTGGAATAGAGCGAGAACAGTCCCTTCTTGATGTACGATTCAACGTAAGGATGAACGTACATTATGAATTTCTTCACCTTAAGGTGCTCGGTGAGGTATTCTATCTTCTCCTCGAGTTTGTCGGTGAACAGCAGCGAGCTCTGCACATAGCCCTTTCCGAAGCACGAGGGGCAGGTTTCGGCGGTGGCGATGTCCAGGGCCGGACGCACGCGCTGGCGCGTGATCTGCATCAGTCCGAACTTGGACAGCGGCAGGATGTTGTGGCGCGCACGGTCGTTGGCCATGATCTCGCGCATGTGGTCGTACAGTTCCTGGCGGTGTTCCTGCTTGGCCATATCGATGAAATCCACCACTATGATTCCGCCCATGTCGCGCAGTCGCAACTGGCGCGCTATCTCGTCGGCGGCCTTAAGGTTAACATCCAGGGCGTTCGATTCCTGGTCGGGCGTCGACTTGCTGCGGTTGCCTGAGTTCACGTCTATGACGTGCAGTGCCTCCGTGTGCTCTATGATCAGGTATGCCCCGCTGCGGAACGATACAGTCTTGCCGAAGCTGCTCTTGATCTGACGGGTGATGTTGTAATGGTCGAAGATAGGCTCGTCGCTGTCATACAGCTGCACGATGTTATCCTTTTCCGGTGCGATCAACGACACATATTTGCGGATCTGCTCGTACGATTCACTGTCGTTGACGTGGATATTCTCGAAAGTGGGTGCGAACAGGTCGCGGATCATGCTCAGCGTACGCGAGTCTTCCTGATACACGAGCGCCGGGGCCTTGGCCCGCTGCATCTTGGCTATGGAGTCCTCCCAGCTCTTGAGCAGCGTACGCATCTCGTTGTTAAGCTCCGCGACGCGCTTGTTTTCGGCCGACGTGCGCACTATCACGCTGAATCCCTTGGGCTTGATGCTGCCTATCAGCTGGCGCAGGCGTATCTTCTCCTCCGTGCTTTTGATTTTCTGCGATATGGAGATCTTGTCGCCGAACGGCATCAGCACCATGAACCGTCCCGTAAAGGATATTTCGGTGGTGAGTCGGGGTCCCTTGGTCGAGATCGGCTCCTTGGCCACCTGCACCAGCAGCTGGTCGCCGGGCTTCAGCACGTCCTGTATGGTGCCCTGTTTCGGAATGTCCTGGTCGAATTTCAGTTTCGACACACTGGGGACCTTTCGCTTGTCGTCCAACGCCTCGCGCACATAGCGTATGTAGGTGTTGAACTGAGGTCCCAAATCAAGATAATGAAGAAAAGCGTCCTTTTCGTAGCCGACATCGACAAATGCGGCGTTCAGTCCCGGCATCAGCTTCTTGACCTTGGCCAGATAGAGGTCGCCCACGGCATACGCTATGTTGCGGCTCTCCTTCTGAAGCGACACCAGACGCGAATCCTCGAGAAGCGCTATCGACACTTCCTCGCGGCTTACATCTACTACTAATTCGCTTTTCATTTCTACATTAAATTGCGCAATATGGTACGCGCTTAAATAAAAAAGAACAAAACGAAGCCCCATCCCGAGGGGCGGGGTCCCGTTTGTCCTTTATTTCGCAAGATTGTCGTATGCGAAGAGCCCTTGCGGGTCTCAGGTCCTTGCGGAACCTGATTACTTCTTCTTATGACGATTCTTTCTCAGTCTCTTCTTGCGCTTGTGAGTAGCCATCTTGTGGCCTTTTCTCTTCTTTCCGCTTGGCATCGTTGTTTGGTTTTAGTATTACTAATATTTTCAGGATTCCGTCCGGAATCCGTATCTCTCCTGACTTGTCCGATTAGTGGATCTCCTCCAGGAACACCTTCGAGGGCTTGAAGGTCGGAACCTTGTGCTCCGGAATCTTGATTGCCGTGTTCTTCGAGATGTTGCGTGCGGTCTTCTCCTTGCGGGTCTTCACCACGAAGCTGCCGAAGCCTCTCAGGTATACGTTATTGCCGGCGCCCATGCTCTCCTTTACTGTAGTCATGAACTCTTCAACAACGGTCAGCACTGCTGCCTTCTCCAGACCGGTCTTGCGCGAGATCTCTGTTACTATATCTGCTTTTGTCATTGTGTATGAGTTATTATATTTCGTTATGAAATTTCTATTCTCTGCTTTTGACTCTCACATTTACGCACAATTGAGTGTCCGTCAAACACCCAATTGCCTGAACAACACCGCTTTGGACCGTATTTTGTCCTCAATTCAGGGGTGCTCATTTTTTTCGCACTGCAAATATCGTAATTTTTTTTCATTCGGCAATCATTTAAAGCGTTTTTTCTTAGATTTTTACGCTTTTTTCTCAAATATGCCGTTATTCGAGAATCCTGCACTCGTCCGCGCTTCCCAGCCGTCCGCGCAGTTCACTTTCCATATCCAGCGGGAATTCTATCTCCAGTCCGCACTGGTTGTCGAATGTCTGATTCACTATTCTTATATCAGGCTGTTTCACTATCCTCATCACCCCCTCAGCCTTGGCGTACGGCACCTCAAGACGCAGCCTCACCATCTGCCGCATCTCCTTGACGCCGGCATCCTCCAACGCCTCGCGCGCAGCCTCGCGGTAGGCCTGTATCAGCCCCGACGTCCCCAGCTTGATGCCGCCGAAATAACGCACCACCAACACCAGCACGTCCGTTAGTTCCATGCTGTTGATCTGGCCCAATATCGGCTTGCCCGCCGTGCCCGACGGCTCGCCGTTGTCCGACAGCTGCCATTCCTTACGCTCCGGACCCAGCATATACGCCCAGCACACATGACGCGCGTCGTGGTATCTGTTCTGATATTCCTTGATCAGTTCCTTGCATTCCTCGGCCGTATACGCCGGCAACGCAAACGAAAGAAACCGGCTCATCTTCTCCTTGTATTGCGACGAGCCGGCTCCCTGTATCGTATAGTATCTGTCCATTCAGTGTATTAGAGTTCCGGAATTATCCGAAAAAGTTCTCCAGCGTCTGCTGCCCGTTGGGGTACAGCAGCATGGCGTTGGCGGTTGAGTTCATCTTCTCCTCGCCTGCCCATGCCGTCACGATGGCCAGTGCCCACGGCAACGCGCTGCTCGGACCGTTGCCCAGCACGAACTTCTCGTCCACCGTCACGCGGCGGTCCTGATAGTCGGCGCCTTCCATATATTTCTGGAAGCCGGGATAGCAAGTGGCCTTGCGGCCCTTCAGCAATCCGAGCTGACCGAGCACCACACCCGGCGACGCGCAGATGGCTGCGATGCGTCCCTCGGCGCTCGCGTACTGCGTCTTCAGCAATTCGCGCAATGCCTCGCAATCGTACAGGTTCGTGGCTCCGGGAAGCCCGCCGGGCAGTATCAGCCATGCCGCTCCGTTGAAATCCGTGTCACGCAGCAACACGTCAGCGCGGACCGTGATGCCGTGCGCGCCCGTCACCTCATGGTCATCGGTAATCGATACCGTCTTTACCGGCAGTCCGGCGCGACGCAGCACGTCTGCCGGCGTTAATGCTTCTACTTCTTCAAACCCCTCTGCCAAAAACACGTATGCCTCTTTCATAGTTATATAGTTATATAAGTTTTAGGTTCTTTTCTTTGTTTGTAAAGCTGTTTTAAGAACGTTAATGTTATTGTATTCTCTGCATCTTGCGAATATGCAAACTTAATCAATATTTCTGTAATAAACAAATCAAGTTCCCCAAAGTATGCTAAAAGTTTGCTAACGTATCATTAATTTCTCAAATTGGCCGGAGCACCACACCGTCGAGTCGGTCAGGACGAGCATGACGGGGAGCCTCGTGGACTTGTTGAGGCGTTTCACATCATCGGCGCCCATAGCCATGAACGCGGTGGCCAGCGCATCGGCTTCCATTGCCGTGCGTCCTATCACCGTGGCGCTTATCACGTCCGTGCGCGCCGGGCGTCCCGTCCGGGCCGAAATTGTGTGTCCGTAATACTGTCCCTTGTCGTCGCTCTGCAGGTTGCGGTAATTGCCCGACGTGGCGATTCCGGCGTCCGTCACCTCCACCACGCATTGCGAATCGTGAAGTATGCGGTCCTTCTGCATCACGGGACGGTCTATCGACACACGCCATTTGCCTCCGTCGGGGCTTTTGCCGCGACATGATATCTCCCCGCCTATCTCCACAAGCCAGTCCTCCACGCCGTTGCGCTGCAGCATCTCGCCCACACAGTCGCAGCCATAACCCTTGGCGATTGCCGAGAAATTGAACCGTATGCGCCTGTCGTCCTTCACCAGCGTGTCCATGTCCAGTCTTGTCTTGCCTATGCCCACGAACTTCATCAGCGAATCGATGCGGGCCGTGTCTCCCGTGGCCTTATGCCCCTTGCCGAAGCCCCAGGCCTCGATCAGCGGGCCTAACGTCGGGTCGAACGCTCCTTTCGACAGCTTATTCACCTTCACCGACTCCACGTATACCCGGATAAAATCGGTGTCCACCGCAGTACTGTCATTGGCGTTGACCTGACTCACAAGCGAGTTTTCATCAAACACGTTAAGCGATGCTCCCACATGGTTCAGTACCTGCATTATCGAGTCCTTCAGCTCGGGGGCGCCGTTATAAGTGACGTGGTACGTGGTGTTCCATACCATACCCTCGGCACTCTGATATTGCCTTGCGTCTTTGCCGCGACCGCATCCCGAGGCAAGCATGGCTATGCCTGCAACGGCGCATATACAGATTCTCGTTATCTTTCGCATCAATGAATCAGTTTTGGGGCTTGGAAGAACAAGCCGAAGTTTATGCCGAAATTCCAGTTATTCTTGGGCGAGCTGAGATAATTGACATACAGGCTGAGGCTGGCGAACGGGAAATTATAGACTGCCGCCACCTCGCCTATGAATTCCACCTTGGGAAACCATTTGCCATACTCAGCCACACGGGGTCCCAGGTCCTTGATTCCGCGCACCTTTGAATATCCGTAGAAATCACCTCTGACCTGGAATCCGCGCAACGGCGTCCACACGGGTATCAGTCCGGCCGCTACATAATTGTCGGAGCGGAACGCCTCGTTGAAGTAGTTCTGAGTCGAGGGCGTGGGCGCGAACTCCGCCGAATGCACCAGAGTCGAAGTGTAGTTCTGCTTCAGCTTCTTGTAATTGCCCATGGCGTTTCCCATCACTCCGAGCTTGATGTTACGGTGCACCGGGAAGAAATGCTTGTAGTATGCCCACAACGCGGCGTTCCAGTTGTCGCGCTGCGTGGTCTTCATCACATTCTCCGGATAGAACGAACTCTTTTCGAACGCTCCACGGAATTCAAAGTTCCAATGCACGCCCTCGCTGGGATACAGCTTGTTGTTCAGCGTGTTCTTTTCAAATCCCACTCTCAGCACTCCCAGCCAGTATCTGGTACGGTCGCGCCTCCGGTCGTGATACGACCCGTCGCTGTCGGGGAAGTACCGGTCGTTCATGTATCCCCACGCGGCCGACACCCATCCCTTGACCTTGCGGCTGGCGGCCCAGATGTAGCTGCCGCGCAGATAATTCTCGTCCTCGGTGATGAACGCCGGCGAACCGGTCTGATAGAACAGCACCTCCGAGTCGTAATACTTCTGTCGGCTCAACAGTCCGTCCAGCTGCACCAGCGAGGGGCGCGCGCTCGGAAAAGTAAACCGTGCCGACAGCAATCCGGCATAGTAACTCTGGCCTACCCAGCCGCTGACCGACACGTCCATAGAGTTGAAACTCATGGAGTGGTATCCGAACTTCAGATACAGCATGGAATTGGTCGACGACGATATCCATCCTCCCACTCCGATATTCCACGGACGTTTCTGACTGGCCTGCAGCAACAGCGTGTTATGGCCGTCCTTGCCGAACTCGGCCTGAGGCACCAGATTGTTAAGCGTACCGTCCGTCACGGCACGGTAATAGGAATTGATCACGCCGGGCATTCCGATGGCATGGGGACGTCCTCCGAAAAAGAGGAAACGCAGGTATCGTGCCTGATCGGGCGTAGCGCCCGTCACGGCTATCGAGTCGAATTTCAGGTCGGGAGTCTTGGCGGCGAATCCGGCACGGCTCGCATCCAGATCCTGAGGCGTACGCCGGGTCGTGACGCGTTTCTTGATGCTGTCTATCATGGCCAGTCCGGATTTATAGCCTATCTCGTATATTTCCCTGGCCTTGTCGAACTGCAGCACGGCAAAATTCGACACCGGGACCTTAATCTTGATTCCATTGGCGCTCGGCATGGAGTAGTCGTTGTTCTGGATTATCATGTCCTCCAGCTGCGAGTAGAGGTCTCCGCGCATCGGAGCCTTGTCGGCGCCGGCCACCTGAACGCCTATCATGAAATCGGGATGGAAATCCTTCTCCATCACGTTCACCGGGAAGTTGTCGTATATGCCGCCGTCATATACCAGCACGCCGTCCAGTTTGATGGGACGGAACACAAGCGGGAAACTCATCGACGCGCGCACGGCGTCGCCGAGCGATCCGCGCGACAGCACTATCTTATGCTTATGGTAGACATCCGATGTGACGCACCTGAACGGCACGAACAGATTGTTGAAGTTCTCGCCGCATTGCTCGCTGTATGGCCCGTACAGGTTCAGGAACTCGATGTTCATGGGCAACGGGCTGATCAGCGATGTGGGCAGCACCTCGTTCAGCATCTTCTTGCCGCCGGACTTGAAGTTGATGTTCACTTCAAGCCATTTCGGCGTGGGGGCCGGCTGGATGTAGTAATAGACCCGTTCGGGCGGAATCGTGCCGGTGCTCCAGTAACCGAAGTCCGGGCTGGTGAAAAATTTAAGCATACGCTCCGGGCTCCATCCGCATGAATAGAGCGACCCCACTATGGCTCCCATCGATGTTCCCGTCACATAATCTATCGGAATATTGTTTTCCTCCAGCGCCTTGATCACGCCCACATGGGCTATGCCCTTGGCACCGCCGCCGCTCAGCACCAGTCCGACCGTCTGCCGGTCCGGTCGTGCTATACTGTCATTGTGAGGTGTACGTATCACAGAATCAGGCATCGCCGACGAGCCTGTGGCGTTCACACCGAAAGCAGCGGATATGATACATACCGCCGCGCATAACCCTTTCGCAATATTCCTTGTCCTCATGTTCCTTGCGGCCAAGCCGGCTTTATTAGATACGCGGACATCGCCGCGCGTTTATAGCTTCATGTAGGAGTCCTTGAATCCCAGGAAGTAGAGCACACCGTCAAGGCCAATGGTCGAAATGCTCTGCGAGGCTTCGGCCTTCACCTTGGGCTTGGCGTGGAACGCTATGCCCAGGCCGGCCTCCGACAGCATCGGCAGGTCGTTGGCACCGTCGCCTACGGCTATGGTCTGCGCGATGTCGATGTTCTCCACCTGCGCCAGCAGCTTCAGCAACTCGCGCTTGCGCTTGCCGTCGACTATGTCGCCTACATAACGGCCCGTCAGCTTACCGTCCGGTCCGATCTCCAGTTCATTAGCATAAACGTAATCGAAGCCGAATCGGTTCTTAAGGCTCTGCCCGAAATAGGTAAAACCGCCGGACAGTATCGCGGTCTTGTAGCCGGAGCGTTTCAATACCGACATCAGTTTCTCCACGCCCTCGGTGATGGGCAGGTTGTCGGCTATTTCCTTCATCACCGACACGTCCAGACCCTTGAGCAGAGCCACCCTCTGCGTGAAACTTTCGCAAAAGTCTATCTCGCCGCGCATCGCGCTCTCGGTTATTGCCCTCACCTGCGGCCCCACTCCGGCACGGTCGGCCAGCTCGTCTATCACCTCGGTGCGTATCAGGGTGGAATCCATGTCAAAGCATATCAGTCGGCGGCAGCGGCGGTACATGGTGTCCTCCTGCATCGACACGTCGAAGTTCAGTTCCGACGTAAGGCGCAGTATGTCGCTCTGCATCTTGGTCTTATCTTTCGGATTGCCACGCACCGAGAACTCGATGCATGCCTTGGTGGCCATCTCGGTGTTGGCGTCTAAGGGCATACGTCCTGTCAGACGCGTTATAGTGTCGATATTCAGGCCCTGGTTGGCTATTATCTTCGAAATCTCCGATATATGCCGCGCCGTGATGTGCCGTCCCAACAGCGTCAGGATGTAGCGGTTCTTACCCTGGGCGGCTACCCACGACTGGTATTCATCCTCGGGCACGATGCTGAACTGCACCTGCACGTGCATCTCGTTGGTGGCGAACAGCAATTCCTTCAGTATGTCGCCGCTGCGTGTGCTGTCGGTCATCACCAGCATACCCATCGCAAGGGTGTGGTGTATGTCGGCCTGGCCTATGTCCAGTATCGTGGCGTCATGGTCGGCCAGTATGCCGGTCAGCTGGGCCGTGATGCCGGCCCGGTCCGGCCCGGATATGTTTATCAGTATCAGCTCGCGGTGCGCTTCCTTTTCGTTTTTACTCACGGTGTTTTCAGTTTATAGTGTGTATCGGGTGTGGGTCTGTCATCTTCTTTTCGACTTGTGTCCGGATTTGGCAGCGGCCTTGTGGCTACGGCTCTTGGACGATGCCGCCACACCCGTTTTCTTCCTGGTCGCGCCGGTCTTGGTCGGGCGCAGCTTCACGCCGTTGGACTGTAGCATGCTCACCTGTCCGGCGGCATCGGAATATGAACTTTCGGCCGCCTGCATGAAATATTTCAGTGCACGGGGCAGATCCTGCTGCACACCCACACCGTCACGCAGCATGATGGCAAAGTTGTAGGCTCCCTGCGCGCTGCCGCGTTCGGCCGCACGCCAATAGTTTTCGGCTGCCACACGCTTGTCCTGCAGCACACCGCGGCCCAGCTCGAATTCCTTGGCCGTGGCCAGCAGTGCCTCCACATGGCCGTTGCGCGCGGCGCGTCGGTACCAGTATGCCGCCTCCTTGTCGCTGCGGCTCACGCCTATGCCGGCGTCGTACATCTTGCCTATCTGGAACTGGGCGTTCTCATTGCCCTGTTCGGCCGACCGCGCCAGCCATTTCCACGCATCGCTCACGTTTTGCTCCACTCCCGCACCGGCAAGGCAGCACATACCTATCACATATTGCGCCGACGCATCGCCCTGACGAGCCTGGGCCATATTGGCGGTGTAGTCACCGGCCCTGACACTGGCTTTGTCAGATTCGGATATCGCATATACCGGTGCCTTGCCTGCCGATTCAGCCTCGTCGTCGGGGCGATACGACTTTTTAGGCTTTGTACTCTTAGCGGGCAAAAGCTTAGAGGCCGGCACGCTTCCCTTGGATTTGTATGCGGTCGGGATCTCGACCTTGACGGTCTGCTCGGCCGCTTCGGCAAGGCTGTCGCGATGCTCCACATATTTCAGCACCGTCGGGCTCTTGATGATGATGTCGTCGCCCGGATTGTGCGTCGTGTCGTTCTGCTCGTACCGCTCCGGGTACAACGCATTGGTTATGTCCACGTATTGTGCCTGTAATCCAAATGCCGCCATACCTGCCATGGCTGCCGCTACCATTGTTACGGTTACTTTCATCTATATTTGTAAAGAATACGGCGCCCAGAATTGAGTGCCGTATCCATATATGTCTCTGTTAATGATTAATCTTCAGTCTTTTCCTCAGCCTTGGGTTCTTCGTTCGCTTCCGCCTTGGGTTCCTCGGCGGCTGCGGGTTTGGCGGCCTCGGGATTATCGACCATGCGGATCTTCTGCTTGATTTCCTCTATCTCCTCCTTGAGGCGAGCTATCTTACGTTCCATCTCCTTCAGCATCGAGTTGCCGGCCGACGACTTGACGTTGAAGAATCCGAGATTGTTCTCGTAGGTCAGCAGGTCGCTCTTGCGGGCCTCCAGGGCGCGTACCAGTTTCTCGCGCTCGCTGCTCACCTTGTTGCCGTCGCCGCGCATACGGCCCATCTTCTCCTGCCAGTTGTTCATGCGGCGACTGTTCTCGCGCTCGGTGTATGTGTTATACAGCGTGTCGCATATCTCGCGGTATTCCTTGAAGATGGTGTCCTTCACCTTGAAGGGGACGAAGCCTATCTTGTTCCATTCGGCCTGCAGGTCTTTCACCTGACCTATCACCTCGCGGCGGTCGCCGTCCAGCGGCAGTTCCTTCAGCTTGGCTATGATGGCCTTCTTGGCGTCCAGGTTCTCGTTCTCCTCCTTGCGGCGCTCGCGGGTCTGACGCTTGCGCTCGTCGAAGAAGTAATTGCATGCGTCCGTGAAGCGCTTCCATACCTCGTCGCTCTGCTTGCGCGGAACGGCCCCGATGGTCTTCCATTCAGCCTGCAGACGCACTATCTCGTCCGTCGGATTCTTTTCGTCCGGATTCTCCTTCAGTTTCTCGGCCTTCTCGCACAGGGCTATCTTCTTCGCCAGGTTCTCGTTGAATCCCTCGCGTGTGCGGCGGAAGTATTCGGTCTTGGCCTCGAAGAAGTTGTCGCAGGCACGACGGAAGCGTGTATAGAGCGCGGTGTTGGCCTTCTTCGACGCGTAGCCGTATTCCTTCCACTTCTTCTGCAGGTTGATGATCTGGTCGGTCATCGTGTTCCACTGCGCGAATGTGGTGTTCTCGCTGGGATTCAGCTCCTCTATCTGCTTGCAGAGTTCCTCCTTGGCGGCCTCGTTGATCTGCTCGGAAGCCTTGCGCTGCTCGAAATATTCCTGATGACGCTTGTTCACCACCGTCGAAGCCTCGCGGAATTCCTCCCACAGACTCTCGCGCAGTTCCTTGGCCACGGGGCCGATGTTGCGCCATTCCTCGTGCAGTTCCTGCAGCTTGCGGAACGCCTGTACCGGATCGTTCACCTCGCTGAGCTTGCGGGCCTCGTCCACTAATGCGCGCTTGGCCTCAAGATTCTTGCGGAAATCAAGGTCGCGGAGCTCCTTGTTCATTTTCAGATGGTCGTAGAACTGCTCGCCTACTGTCTGGAAGTTCTTCCAGATCTCGCTTTCGGCTGCCGGCGGCACATCCTTGATGGCGCGGAAGTCGGCCTGAAGTTGCTGGAATTCCTGGAACTTGACGTTCACCGTGTCGATGTCCGACGCTATGGCGTTCATCTTCTCCAGCAACTTGAGTTTCTGCTCCAGATTGGCCTGGCGGCGCGCCTCGTCGGCGGCTATGTATTCCTGACGTTTCTCCTTGAATGTAGCGTAGAGCGTATTGAATTCATTTTCAAGCTCATCAGGCCTGGCCGCAAATGCAGCCGGTTCGTTGCCGGCCTCCACAAATGCGTTCAGCTCCTCCAGCCGTTCGCGGCTGCGCAGACTGAAAAACGCCTGCTTCATCGCTGTCACTTCCCGATGGCTTTCCATCTTGTCATTCTCCAGAATCTCCTTCATCGCCGCTACGAGTTCTTCTTTGCTCATCGTGTGCACGTTGCGGGCCGGAGCCTCCTCTGTCTCTGCTACACATGCGCCTTCAGTGGACTCGCAGGCCGGTGTGGCTACTTCCGCAGCCTCAACAGTCACCTCCACTTCAGGTACCTTCTTTTCAAGTTCGTCCATTGTCTGTTTGTTCCCGGCCATTCGTCTCTGTTTTGACCCGAATGTCAGCCGAATTTCATATTTGGCTGTAAATTTAATCGTTTTATCCGTTTTGACAAAATTTACAGCCTATTATTTTGTTATTTCTCTGCGATTTTCGCGCTTATGATGCGTATGTCCTCCACCGGGCGGTCGCGACGGTCTGTCTCCGCTTTCTGAATCTTCTCGACGGTGTCCATGCCCGACACCACCTCGCCGAACACGGTGTACTGTCCGTCCAGATGCGGTGTGCCGCCGATTGTGGTGTAGTCCGCCATTACATTTTCCGGCATCGGCATCCCGGGACGACGCTGCTGCATCATGCCGAGCTGCTCGGGGGTATATTTCTGGCCGGTCACTATATAGAACTGGCTGCCGCTGCTGCGGCGCTCGGGATTGACATAATCGCCGGTGCGCGCGGCGGCCAACGCGCCGTACTTGTGATAATGCTCGGGATACTTAATCTCGGCGGGTATCGTATAGTTGGGGTCTCCCGCGCCCAACGCCTCGCCGGCTGCGGCATTCTTGGAATTCGGATCGCCGGTCTGCACCATGAATCCGTCTATGACGCGGTGGAACAGCACCCCGTCGTAAAATCCCTCCTTCACCAGCTTCGTGAAATTATCGCGGTGTGCGGGTGTATCGTCATACAGTTTGATCCGTATCGGACCCATCGTGGTCTGGAAGTCGACCATTACATTCTGCTCCATTGTCGGTTTCTCTGACTTTTGCTTTTGCTGATTACTATTCGCCGATTGCGCGGTACGCGTGGTTTTCTTCGCCGTTCCTGTTCTTACGGCCGTTTTGGCAGTTCTCGCCTTTGTGACCGTCCGCTTCACGGCTGCGTCGCCGTTGGCTATAACTCCTGCCGCCAGCAGCAACGCCAGCAGTATGTTACATCGCATCTTCCTCGGGGTGTATGCGCCGGTATATCCGGCGGAAATTATTATCTGCCTCTTTCAGTTCCGCCACACGCTCCTCGTAATCGCGCCCCCACAGGGCTTCGAGCAACGAGCCGATGTAACGGCGTTCGCGATCCTTCTCGATAGCGCCCTCCACCAAGGGACTCAGCCACCCTTCGAATCGCTCACGGTCTATGGCCGCAAGATAACGGGCAGTGCTCGCCAGAAATTGTCCGGTCTGGTCCGCCGTCCTCAACTGATCCACTATCTCTTTCGGATCGCTCCCCAGTTCGTCCACATGGTCAACTATATATTCATATAGCTCCATACCTTTGCTTTCGTTCTGTTCGCTCATATTGTTTTGTTGTCTTTTTAAAAATCCGTTTCAAAAACAGACGTTTGAAATTGCAAAAATACCTAATTATTTATAATTTTGAGCCAATTTCGGAAATAATTTTATCCCCGCTTCACTTATCAAGCCCGGATTACGCACATCATAGCATTAATTATCAGAGCATTATGCCTCAGCAAAAAGCAGTTGTAAAAGATGCGGAGAAAACTCCGTTCATTATAGCCATAGGTCGCCAGTTCGGCTGCGGAGGGCGCGAGATAGGCAAAATTATAGCCGAGCGGCTTGGGGCGGACTATTACGACAAGACTCTGCTGAGCAAGGCTGCCGAAGCATTGGGATTCGACAAGCGGCTGTTTGACGGTGCCGACGAGAAACGCCCCTCCTGGATACGCAGCATGCTGCAGCTAAATTACGGCGTGGAGAACGCCATGGCCGAGTTCTCGGACATCGACAACGAGGGTCTGTACCGCATCCAGTCGCGCGTCATCAACCAGCTGGCCGACAAGGGGCCTTGCGTCATAGTGGGCCGCACCGCCGACTATATCCTGCGCGACCGTCCGGGTCTGATCAGCATATTCCTCCATGCTCCGGCGGAATACCGCATCCGCAAGATCATGGAACGCCGGGACACCGACACCGAATCGGCGGCCCGCTCGCTGGCCCGCAAGATGGACAACGCCCGCGAATCGTACTACAGCTACTACACCAACCACAAGTGGGGTCACGCCGAGACATACCATATCTGTCTCGACACCTCGCGATTCTCAGCTGAAGAAATAGCCGACATCTGCCGCGCCCGCATCAAGGCTTTGGCGCAGAATCGCTGACCGGAGGCACACCCGTCACCATGGCGTGCACCTGCTCGGGCAGCGGCACCGGCACGTCTATGAGTTTAATTCGCGAAAAGGCATCATAGCTTTTATGCTGCGGACCCGACAGCATCTCGAACACAGGCTCGTATATCCTGCGGAAATCGGGCGAAACCTCACTGTCGCCGGCATTGGTGAATGTCTCGAGCACATCGCCCACCGTCATGTCGTGCACATCCCGGCTCGGGCCTATGCCCAGCTCGTCATCCTTGATCGCCACGGGATATATCAGCCCTCCATTCTTCAGCCGTTCAATTATACGTCCCAACACGCGCACAGGCAGGTTATATTCCGCGGCGAACTGAGTGCGGGTCAGCGGGGTCTCTCCTTTTTCGAAACGGCGCGCCACCACAGCCATCACTATCACCGCGACCACGGCCCGCGACTGGTACGACAGGGTATCCTCGCCGCCCAGGAAGTTGAACGTAAACACATTCTGCAACGAATACGTCAGCACGCATCCGCTCAGCAGTATCAGCCATGAGATCTGCAGCCACACCAGCAGCAGCGGCAGGAAGGCGAACGACCCGTAGATGGCGTTATAACGCGACACATATATCTGCCCGTTGATGAAAAGCCATTGCACCACGTAGAATCCGATGGCGGCCATCAGCCCCGAAATGGCGGCGAACTTGAAGTTGACTTTCGTATTGGGAATCAGCCAGTACGAGATGGTGAACGCCAGCCACGACAACGCCAGGGGCGCCAGTTCGAGCATCAGGTTCACCACCGGCGTCAGAAACGAGAAATAGACCATTCCCTGCACGGTGTCCGACATGAATATCGACACTCCCGACGAACATATCATCAGTATCGGCACCATAAGGCAGATGGTGATATAATCGGTAAACTTGCGGAACAGTGAGCGCTCGCTCCGCACGTCCCAGATGGAATTGAACGCGTCGTCGATGCCCGACAGCAGCATGATCACCGTCCACAGCAGCACTATGATGCCCACGCCCACAAACAGCCCCTGCGTGGTGCTTGACAGATACGAGTCGACGAATCTCATAAATGTAGTTATGGCCTTGTGCTGGGCCGGAAACAGCATGTACAGCTCGTTCTGCACCGAATCCTGCAGCCCGAATCCCCGGCCGATGGCCACCATCAGCGCGAACGCCGGCACTATCGACAGCACCGTGTTGTAGGTCAGCGCCATCGACTTGATCTGCAGGTCGCGGTCGAAAAAGGATTTGACCGACAGGTTCACGGTCTTGACGAACCTGACGCCCGCAGTGTTGCGGCCGTCGCTCCATACGCCGGTGGAACAATACACCCACCATCGCATTACCCTGTCAATCAGTCGTGTGATAAGATTATCCTTTTTATTCTTCATATATCCGTCTATTAGGCACAAGCCGGTTCGCCCACGTTCTGTCTTAATAACAAAAAAAATGAGTCTTCAGCCTGAACCAAAGACTCATTATGATGCACAGAGGCGCTGTAAGCCGGGTTATGTACGGAACAATTTCCTTTCCGCGTCTGTCATTTATCTTTGTCGGCAGTTGCCTGCCGGCTATAGCAGCCTACCCCCCGGCAATGGACGGACCATCCTTGACTGCCGGTGTATTTGGCCTTGCAACCCGCAGGATGTGCGGCGCCGCATGTCGCCATGCGGCCCGGTGGTCTCTTACACTCGCCTTTTCACCCTTACCCGGCGACCTAAGCCGCCGGGCGGTCGTTCTCTGTCACTTATCCCTGACATCGCTGCCAGCTTTCCGTTAGAAAATGCGGTGTCCTGTGTTGCCCGGACTTTCCTCTACGGCCCCATAGGCCGGAGCGACAGACCACGCCTCTGTGTGGTTCCTCTGTTTTTCTGTACAAAATTATCATTTTTTCCGCATTTTCACAACTTCTTTGGCGATATTCCCTTTTTTAACTACCTTTATCGAAATTATTCTGACTATGAAAAATATTCTCGTCCCCCTCGCGATAATCGGAGCCGGAATCCTGACATATTCGGCATCGGTGTCATCGCGCACGCTCATCAACATCGACCCGGACTGGGCATTCGCTTTCGGACATACCGACCCCGCCAAGGATTTCGGCAGGGGCACCGAATATTTCAACTATCTCACCAAGGCCAATTCCATCCACAATGCCGGGCCATACTCTCCGAAGTTCAACGACTCGCTCTGGCACCGTGTCGACCTGCCGTTCGATTTCGTGGTGGACCTTCCCTACGATTCGCTTGCTTCGCACAGCCACGGCTATAAGACCGTGGGCTATAAATACCCCGAGACATCCGTAGGATGGTACCGCAAGACGTTCACGCTGCAACCCGGGGACTCGACAGCGCATTACGACCTGATGTTTGACGGCATATTCCGCGACTCGCAGGTATGGGTCAACGGCTTCTACCTCGGCGGTGAACCTTCGGGATATACGCGCCAACGTTACGACATCACCCCTTATCTGAATTACGGTCCCGATTCCGAGAATGTCATCGCCGTCCGTTCCGACGCCACGTTCGAGGAGGGTTGGTTCTACGAGGGCGGCGGCATCTACCGTCACGTCTGGCTGGAGAAGTCACCGTTTGTGCGCCTCATGCCCGACAAGACACGTGTGCAGTACAGCTCCTCCGGCTCTGACCGCAGCGGTGACGGCACGGTGACGGTAAGCGGCGTAATAGAGAATCTCTCCCATGCCGATGTCAGGGGGCTTAAGGTGAATGTCAACATCACTTCTCTGTCGGGCCGGGCCGTTCAGGGCGGGGCTTCTTCAGTGACTGTCCCTGCCGTCATAAAGCCACGCGGCGAGGCAAAGTGGCATATCAACCTCAAGCCTCAGGACCTGAAGCTGTGGAGTCCTGACAGTCCCGAGCGCTACGACGTGACCGTGACACTGCAGGACAATGGCCGCGACATCGAATCCGAACGTATCCGCACAGGATTCCGCACCCTGACTTTCGACCCCGACAAGGGACTGTTTGTCAATGGCCGGCCGTATAAGATACATGGCGTCGACCAGCATCAGGACCATCCGGGCGTAGGCGCCGGCATCCCGGACGCCGTCAATGTCTACCGTCTGAAGGAGCTTAAGAAATACGGCATCAACACCGTTCGCACATCACACAATCCCTTCACCCCCGAAGCCATCGCGGCTGCCGATTCACTCGGCATCATGTTGGTGGAGGAAAACCGTCTGCTCGGTATCAACGACTACCACACCGGTCAGCTTGAGAAGATGATAGACCGCGACTTCAATCACCCGTCGGTGATTCTGTGGAGCGTCGGCAACGAGGAATGGGGCGTGGAATGGGACAAGCGCGGCGACCGCATCGTGAAGGACCTGCGCGACATCTCGCACAGCCTCGATTCCACGCGCCTTATGACTGTGGCCACCTCCAGCGGCCCGACAGTCGTTGTCAGCCCTGATGTGGCCGGCTACAACTACATCATGCAGAATCCCGTGGAGGAACACCGCCGCAACTATCCCGACCGCATCGCATTCGGGTCGGAGGAGACAACGGGCAGCGGCACACGCGGCGTTTATTTCGACGACCGGACCAACGGCCACATGGCGTCGCTGAACCGTACCCCCGACACGGACGGCACGCTGAACCGCATTGCGCGTGGCTGGACTTTCTACCGCGACCGCCCCTGGCTGCTCGGCCTCTGCTACTGGACCGGCTTCGACTATCGCGGCGAACCGAATCCACTTGTATTCCCTGCCACGGGCAGCGAGTTCGGAATTCTGGACTATGCCGGATTCCCCAAGGACGAGGCATTCTATCTTCAGTCGCAGTGGACCGATCAGCCTGTGCTCCACATCCTGCCCCATTGGAATCTCGAAGGTCATGAGGGCGAGACCATCGACATCTGGGTATATTCCAACATGGACGAGGTGGAACTAAACGTGAACGGCAAGAACTTGGGCCGCAAGAAAGTGACGCCCGGCCAGCATGTATCGTTCCCGACTGTCTACAAACCGGGCAAGGTCTCGGCCAAAGGCTATAAGAACGGTAAGCTCGCCAAGACCTCGGTCGTAGAGACTTCCGGCCCCGCCGAGAAGCTGGACATACAGACGGCTCACGAACAGGACGGCATCCGCATCATCAACGTCACTCTGCGCGACAGGAAAGGGCGTTTCGCCCCCACAGCCTGCAATCCGCTGACTATTCATCTGTCGGAGGGTCAGACTCTGTTGGGCAGCGGCAACGGCGACCCGGCATTCCGCATCAAGGAGCGTCCCGCTCCCGGCGAGCAGCCCGACGCGTTCACCCTCCCCGCCTTCAACGGCCATGCCCAGTTCATCGTCAAGGGTTCCGGCCCGATTAACATCACTCTGGACAAATAACATCACGACACTTTCTTGCGGATGTCCACCCTGCGGATTTTGCCGCTGATGGTCTTGGGAAGTTCGTCCACAAATTCTATGACACGAGGATACTTGTACGGCGCGGTCTGATGCTTCACATAGTTCTGTAGCTCCTTCACCAGTTCGTCGCCGGCTTTTTCCTTGTATGCCTCGCTCAGCACTATCGTGGCCTTGACCAACTGGCCTCGTATCGGGTCAGGCACTCCGGTGATGGCGCATTCCACCACCGCCTCGTGGCTCATAAGGGCGTTCTCCACCTCGAACGGCCCGATGCGGTAGCCCGAAGATTTGATTACGTCGTCGGCCCGGCCCACGAACCGGAAATAACCGTCCTCGTCGCGCGTGGCCATGTCGCCGGTGTAATATACGCCGTTGCGGTGCGCGGCCTTGGTCAGCTCCGGGTCGTACAGATATTCGCGGAACAATCCCAACGGCCGGTCAGGCTCGGTGTATATCACTATCTGCCCCTGTTCGCCGGGCTTGCAGCTCTCGCCGGCATCGTTCAGCAGGTCGATGTGATAGCCGGGACTCGGGATGCCCATCGAACCCGGTTTCGGTGTCATCCACGGGAAGGTGCCGATGGTCAGCGTCGTCTCGGTCTGCCCGAAGGCTTCATGAATGGACAGGCCCGTAAGCTCCTCCCATTTCTCAAACACGCTCGGATTCATGGCCTCGCCCGCAGTGGTGCAGTAACGCAGTGCGCTCAGGTCATAACTCCTGACATCCTCCAGTATCAGGAAGCGGTAGACGGTCGGGGGCGCGCAGAACGAGGTGATGTGGTATTTCTGGAACATATTAAGCAGCTCCTTGGGCTTGAATTTGTCGAAATCATACACGAACACATTTGCGCCTGAGAACCATTGTCCGTACAGCTTTCCCCATACGGCTTTGCCCCATCCCGTATCGGCCAAGGTGAGATGCAGCGAGTTCTCGTCGAGGTTGTGCCAGTATTTGCCGGTTATTATGTGACCCAACGGGTAGAGGAAATCATGCGCCACCATCTTCGGCTCGCCCGTGGTGCCTGAAGTGAAATACAGCAGCGACAGGTCCTCGTTGCGGTTCTTCAATGCCGGCCGTCTGAATTCCGGAGCCTCCGCTATCCCCTTGCTGAAGTCTTCCCATCCTTCGGGCACGATTTGTCCGGTAGAGATTACCCGACGCACCGTAGGGCACTTGGGCAGCGCTTTCTCGATGTTCCCGGTCACGACCTCGTCGCCCACGGCCACTATCGCCTTGATTTTCGCGGCATTGCAGCGATACACTATATCTTTGGGCATCAGCAGGTGTGTGGCCGGTATCGCTACGGCACCCAGTTTGTGCAGGGCAAGGATGGAGAACCAGAACTGGTACCGGCGCTTCAGTATCAGCATCACCATGTCGCCGCGACCTATTCCGAGGCTCTGGAAAAATGATGCCGTGCGGTCGGAGTATTCCTTCATCTCTCGGAACGAGAACTGCCGTTCCTCGCCGGCTTCGTTTGTCCACAGCAACGCCGGTTTGTCGGGCTGTTCCTCGGCCCAACGGTCCACCACATCGTATGCGAAATTGAAGTGTTCCGGCACTTTTATCTTGAAATTACGCTGAAAATCATCCAGCGAATCGAACTCCGTCTTTTCCAAATACCGCTCTAACATAATGCAAACAGTTTAGTGTAATTATCATCTTCATAATGCAGTCGCGTCTCAGATTCGTCACGCCTGATTTTTCATAGCTGCTCAACACTGTTTTCCAACAGCTTTTTAATTCTGAATGCAAATGTCAACAAATTGTTTTAATATTCCAACAATTTGCTACCTAAATCATCATATATTGCACACTTATCTACCCATTGTGCAACCCGAATTGCACATTGCCAATCCATCAGTGCATTCTTACGCCTTAATCACCCTCCCACATAAAACAGGCAGGTGGAACCGTGGTTCCACCTGCCTTGATCATTACTGAGATTGTATTTCCTAAATCGCCGTGACCCTACTTCATATTGTGTGGGCTGGTTCGTTGTGTGGGTTGGTTCGGGCGCAGGCCTTTAGGTCGGCTTGCTTATTTCTCCGTCTTCTTCGCAGCCTTCTTGGCCGGAGCTTTCTTTGCAGCAGGTTTCTTTTCAGCCGTCTTCTTGACGGCCGGCTTGCGGCCGGGCTTCTTGGCCGGAGCCTCTACGTCAGCCTTCTCTGCCGGCACAACCTGCTCCACGGGGAGGTCTTCGCTGTCCTGGGCGGTACGCAGCGACTTCACTTCCTTGTTGAGCGAAGCGATCTCCGACGCCTGGTTGCGGATGGTGAGCAGCAGCGAGTTCAGTTCCTCGTTGTCGATGCTCTCCGGATACTGCTCCTCTACGCGCACCAGGAAGTCGGCCAGCACATTCATGTAGTTCGTGAATGCCGAGAAGGGCGAGTCGTACGGCGAGAATGCCGCGTGGCTTGCGCCGTCAGCCATGTTCTTGGTGCTCATGTAGTAGAAATGGTCGGAGCTCTGCAGATACTCCCAGTCCTGCTTCAGCTGACGGTCGGAGCAGAGGCTTACGCGCTCGGCCACGGCATACAGCTTGTTCAGGGCCTCGTTCTGCAGTTCGTTACCCTTCCATGCGGACACGTCACGTGCCTCGTCGATGTCCGAGATGGGGTATGGTACGCTCATCATGCCCACGGGCTTGAGCTGTGCAGTCACCTCGCTCGGTGTGGCGAAGCGGATGCCACGCTCTGCGGCAAACTGCGGCAGGGCCTTCATGAACATGAAGATACCGGTGTTGGCGGGCAGGAACGATCCGAACACATCCATCGAGAACCACAGGTTCACAACCTGCTCCTGGTCGGGCAGTGCGGCGATCCAGTCCATATACTTGTCGGCTGTCAGCGGATAAGCCGGCCATTCGGGATTGGCGAAGTTGCGGGCCACGTCATCGGCCAGCTTGTCGTTACTGAGCAGCAGCTTCAGATCGGGTGCCGTCTCAGCCTGATATACGTAGTTAGGCGACTTCCATCCCAGGATGTGCTTTGCACCCACGGTCACGCAGGAGTTGAAGCCCATGCGGCCCACCTCGGCTGCGATGTCGTCGTCGTAGATCAGCTCGGTGTTGGCGAACGTGGTCGGGTTCTTGCCGAACAGGTCCTGAATCATGGCGTCGTGACGCTTCACGTCGCGCATGAATTCCTCTGTATCCTCCAGGCCCGACAGCGAGTGTGCGTACGTGCCCGACAGGAACTCCACGCAGCCTGTGTCGGCCAGTGCCTTGAGCTTGTCGATCATCTCGGGCACATAGAGCTGCAGCTGCTCGATGGCCGTGCCGCTCACGCTCAGCGCGCATTTGAACGCCCCGTTCGTGCTCTTGATCATATCCAGCAGAGTGTCGCACATCGGCATATACGAATTCTCTGCCAGGCGGGTGATGATGTCGTCGTCCGAGAAATCATCGAAATAGTAGTGGTCGTTACCTATGTCGAAGAAACGGTAACGTTTCAGCCGGAACGGCTGATGTATGTGGAAATAAAAACAAACTGATTTCATGTCTTTGCTTACTTGTTGATGACCTGGTTGTAAATATCTATTACCTTCTGGCCGGCCTTCTCCCATGTGATGCCGTGTATCTCCTCTATGCCTTTGACGCGGAGATAGTCGTGCATGGCGGGATAGGACACCAGTGCGTGCATGGCGTCGGCCATGGCGTCGATATCCCAGTAGTCGGTCTTGATTACGTTGTTCAGGATTTCTGCGCATCCCGACTGCTTGGATATTATGGAGGGTACGCCCATCTCCATGGCCTCAAGCGGCGAGATACCGAAAGGCTCGGACACCGACGGCATCACGTACACGTCGGAATCGGCCAGCATCTCGTACACCTGCTTGCCGCGCAGGAAGCCCGTGAAGTGGAACCTGTCGGCTATGTTGCGCTGGGCGGCCAAACGTATCATGGCGTCCATCATGTCGCCGCTGCCGGCCATCACGAAGCGTACGTTCTTGGTTTTCTGCAGCACCTTGGCGGCTGCCTCCACGAAGTATTCCGGTCCTTTCTGCATCGTGATGCGGCCCAGGAACGTGATCACCTTGTCCTTCTTTTCATGGCGCGGCAGGTTCAGCAGGTCGTCGCTCAAAGGTATCACGGCGTTGTGCACTGTTGTCACCTTGTCGGGATTGATGCCGTATTTCTCTATGACCGTGCGTCGTGTCAGGTCAGACACCGTGATGATATGGTCGGCGTTGTTCATACCGTCCTTCTCGATGGAGAACACGGTGGGGTTCACGTTGCCTCGGCTGCGGTCGAAGTCGGTGGCGTGCACGTGAATCACCAGCGGCTTGCCGGTCACGTTCTTGGCGTGGATGCCGGCCGGATATGTCAGCCAGTCATGCGAGTGTATCACGTCGCAAGGCACCGTGCGCGCTATCACGCCGGCCACGATCGAGTAATTGTTTATCTCCTCCAGGATGTTGTCGGGATACCGGCCCGAGAACTCGATGCAACCCAGGTCGTTGAGCCGCATATAGTTGAAGTCGGCATAGATATGGTCGCGCAGCCGGAAGTACAGCCGGGGATCCATCACTTTGCCCAGGCGGTTGGCCACATAGTCATAATTCACATCGCGCCACGCCACCGGGGTGCTGTTGGCGCCTATGATGTTGGCAAAGCCCTTCTCCTCGTCGCCGTACGGCTTCGGAATCACGAACGTGATGTCCATGTTGCCGCAGTTGTGCATACCCTTGGTCAGTCCGTAGCTTGCCGTTCCCAGTCCCCCGAGAATGTGGGGAGGAAACTCCCATCCGAACATTAATGCTCTCATTTCTCTTATGTTTAGGGGTTATTTCTGTAATTTGATCATCTGGTTCACTGTCTTGATCACGGTCAGTATGCCGCCCACGTTCTTGGCCGTCGACACGGCGCCTCGGCCGGTGTACGGCGGGTTGGCGTCATACATCTCGCTCAGCGATCCTATACATCCGGTCGACATCTCGTCCTCGTAGCCGATCAGCATACGCTCTATGAACGAGAGGCCCGACAGGCCGAACACCTTGAAATAGGCGTCGGCGTAGAATCCGAACAGCCAGGGACGCGCCGGACCCTGATGCACGGCGTATTCACGCTCTATCGGGTTGCCGACGTATGTGGGATGGTAGTTCTGGCTCTTGGGGCTGAGCGAACGCAGTCCCTTGGGCGTCAGCAGCTCGCGTGTGCAGAAGTCGAGTACCGTCTTGCGCTGGCGACGGTTCAGCGGGCTGTATTCCAGGCCGATGGCTATGGCCATGTTGGGACGCACCTCCAGATCGGTGTAGGTGCCGTTCACATAGTCGTACAGATAACCGTAGCCGTTCAGGAACGTGCTGACGAACGATTCGCCGCACTTCGTGGCCAGCTCGTCGAGTTCCTTTACGTATTCCTGTTCGCCGGGTTCGTTCTCCAGCAGCGACTGCAGGAAGCGCAGGCTGTTGTACCACAGGGCGTTGAATTCCAGGATGTATCCTGTGCGCGGGATGATGGGCTTGCCGTTGATGGAAGCCGACAGCCAGGTCACGGGCTTGTCGCGGCCTTCGCTCGACACAAGGCCGTTGTCGTTGACACGCAGGTTGGCGATGCGTCCGTTGCGGATATCCTCCACCAGTCGGCGCACCTCGTCGCCGTATTTGTCAAGACACTGCTTCTGGTCCGTGGCCTTACGGTAAGCCTGTATGGCCCAGATGGTCCATAACGGGATGTCGGGCAGATCGATCTCGTGGATCACGGGATCCGTCTCCTTGGTGTCGATATAATGATTCAGGGCCTTGATGAAGGTGCCCATTATCTTGTGATAGTCATCCTCGTGGCCTACGGACAGCGTACAGCCGGGCAGCGCAATCAGCTCGTCGCGGCACCGCACGTTGTACCACGGATAGCCGGCCATGATGTAGTCGCCGTGCTCGTTCTTCAGATAGAACTGCTTGGCGGCGTTCTTCAGACAGTTGTAGAAGCTGGTGCGGCAAGTGCGCGCCTTCAGTTCCTCGTCGTATACCGTCTCGAACTTGGCGGGATCGGTCTCGGCCGTCGAAGCCGAGAAGATGATGGACTCTCCTTTCTTGATGGGTACCTCGAAATAACCGGGAACCCACAGGTCCTCCTTGTACGGGATGCCGCGGTCGCGGTCCTTGTAATATTCTATTCCCTTGTACCAGTGCCCGTTATTCACCCATTTCACTTCCTTGTTGAACTGCATGTACAGTTCGGGGTATCCCTCATACAGACAGGTGGACACTCCGTTGGGAACATGGTTGATGGTCTTGTTGATGGCTGAGTTTTCCATCACCAGTGCGTTGGCGTTGCGGAACGCCAGAAAGGGACGGAACTTTAGTGTGGTGTCCGAATGCGCGTCTATAAGCGTATAGCGGATCAGTATGCGGTTCTGATGAGAGATGAACACTTTCTCCTTCGACAATATCACTCCGCCCACGCGGAACAATATGCTCGGAACCACCTCGCAGCTGTATTCCCTTATGTACTTGTGACCGTTCGGACTGAACGTCGTCGGTCCGTACTGGTGCAGTCCCAGGTTGAACTCGGCACCGTGCTGCACCACTGTCTCGTCGAGCGATGACAGCAGCACATGGGCCTGATCGTCCATCTCCGGTATCGGTATCACCAGCAATCCATGCTGCTTGCGTGTGTTGCATCCCACAATCGTTGTACAATGATAGGCCCCCGACCGATTCGTCCGGAGCATTTCTTTCGGAAGACTCTGCTCCAAATTTATCATCAGGTTCTTGTCAAATTTCAGATAACTCATGAGGAATTATAAAAGTTTGGGTAAGTTTTTCAGTTCTTGTGAAGGGGTCGTTAGGCTCTCTTCTTTAATTATACAAATTTAGTCACTTTTTAATCAATTGACAAACAAATATGTTGAAAAACAACTTTTTTGAAACACTATTGTCCAATTTTATAATAAGTACGGCTATGTGTGCCAATATACTCAGAGAGCGCGCCCTTTCGGACACGCTCTCCGTATGAATGATTCGGTCAATGATGCGACCGTTTCCGTTACGTCTTACTGTCCCGGACCGGGAATCAGGGCTGCGTTGTAGCAGTATTCATAGATGTAGGGTACAAGTCCGAACAGTACGATGCCGGCCACACAGATCCAGAGTGCCGCACGCTCGCCCGCATTGCTCTTGAACGCCTCCACCTTGGCCTCGCCGGGATTGATCCAGATGGCCTTTACAACCAGCAGATAGTAGTACAGCGAGATGATGGTGTTGATCAGCGCGATGAGCACCAGGATGTACAGAGGCATCGAACCGGTGGAGGTTGCCGACGTGAAAATCAGGAACTTCGAGAAGAATCCTGCGAACGGCGGGATACCTGCCAGCGAGAACATGGCCAGTGTCATTGCGAACGACAGCCAGGGGTTGGTCTTGTGCAGTCCGTCGTAATCGTCCATGCTGACCTTACCGGTCTTGTTTTCGATACTTGTTATCACTGCAAAGGCTCCGAGGTTGCTGACTATGTATACGAAGATGTAGTACATCATGGAACCAAGTCCCATCGTGGAGCTTGTCATGGCACCCAGCATGATGTATCCTGCCTGCGATATGGACGAGAAGGCCATGAATCGCTTCAGGTTCTTCTGGCGTATGGCGAACAGGTTACCTACTGTAATTGTGGCTATGATCACTGCATACAGCATCCATTCCCAGCAGTCGGGATAAATCTGGCCGAATGCCTGCACAAAGATGATGAAGAATGCGAATGCCGTGGCGCCCTTGGAGATTACCGACAGATACGATGTGATGGCCGTGGGGGCACCCTGGTATACGTCGGCCGTCCAGAGGTGGAACGGAACAAGGCTCAGCTTGAAACCGATGCCGGCAATCATGAATGCCATGGCCACGATCAGCAGTCCGGACATCTTTCCGCTCGTGATGTTTGCGTATATGTCGCTGTAATAGAGCGAGCCGGAGAAAGCGTACACGAAGCTCAGGCCCATCAGCAGGATTGCCGACGAGAACACTGCTGTCAGTATATACTTTATGGCTGCCTCGTTGCTCTCGTAGTGCTTCTTGTTGAATGCCACCAGTGCTGCAAGCGGCAGTGACGCCGCCTCCAGTCCGATGACGAACAGCAGGAAGTGACGTGCCGAAATCATCAGGTACATGCCGAACAGCGTGACAAGAAGCAGCTCGTAGAACTCGCCCTTGCGGATGGCTACTTCGTCGCTCTCAACCCAGTGGGCCGACTGCAGCAGCACGATGAACACTCCTATGTTCAGTATGGCCTTGATGGCCATGCTTGCGGTGTCGTTGACGTACATACCGCCGAACACCGATACCTCGCACGACGGCAACAGCCATATCGCTATCGTCCCAAGACCGAACAACACCGTGGTCATGGGCGTCAGAAATTTCTTCGCGGAGCCGTCGCGACTGAACACGTCAGCCACAAACACCACAAGAAAAATGCCCAGTATTATTAACTCGGGGATCATTGCCCCAAATTGAGAATATCCCATTTTTTCGTTTCTTGTTGTTCTAATTGATTAGATAGCCATCGCCAATGCGTCGACGATTGGTTTGAAGCTATGCTGTATTGTCTCGCTAAGCCAGTTGGGGAAGAATCCGATACCGGCCAGACACGCTATCAGGGTCACTGTCGACAGGCGCTCCCACCATGTCGCGTCGGTCAGACTGAGATGATGCTCGTCCTGAACCGGTCCGAGGATCAGCTTGCCCACCACGCGCAGGATGTAGACCGCGGTAATCACAATCGAGGTCGTGGCGGCGATCACGAAGATGCGGTGGAACATGTCGGCGTGCTCGAACGATCCGAAGAAGATGGTCATCTCGGCCACGAAGCCCGACATACCGGGAAGTCCCAGAGATGCGAAACCGGCAATCATGTAGCATACGCCAAGGTAAGGCATTATCTTCATCAGGCCGCCCATCTGGCGGATGTCACGCGTATGCGTACGTCCGTATATCATACCGATAAGAGCAAAGAACAGGGCCGTCATCAGACCGTGGCTCAGCATCTGAAGTATCGCGCCGGTCATTGCCGTGGTGTTGAGCATCAGCAGTGCGAACAGCACCATGCCGCAGTGCGACACCGACGAATAGGCGTTGATGTATTTGAGGTCGGTCTGGACGCAAGCCGAGAAGGCTCCGTACACGATGCTGATACCGGTCAGGATAATGAATATCCAGGCCAGCTCGTTGGCGGCGTGAGGCAGCAGGAAGATGGCGATGCGGAAGCATCCGTAACCTCCGAGCTTCATCAGCACGCCGGCGTGGAGCATCGACACTGCCGTCGGGGCACATGCGTGACCGTCGGGGCTCCATGTGTGGAACGGGAACATGGCGCCGAGCACGCCGAAGCCTACGAACGTGAATATGAACAGCAGGTTCTGCCAGCCATGGTCGATGTTATTGTAATGCGAGATATCAAGAATGTTCCATGTGTGGGTCATTCCTTCGGGAGTGCCGTGCCAGTAGATGCCGAGCAGACCGAGCATCAGGAAGGCAGAGCCTCCCATCAGCATCAGCGTCAGCTTCATGGCCGAGTATTCCTTGCGTCCCGTGCCCCATACGCCGATCAGCAGGTACATCGGAATCAGAGCCACCTCGTAGAACATGAACATCGTGAACATGTCGATCGAGATGAAGAATCCGTACACACCCGTAGACAGCAGCGAGTACCACAGGAAGAAGTTCTTGGGAAGCGGGTTGATCTTCCACGAAGCGAAAGTGCCCGCAAACACTATTATAGAGGTAAGCAGCAGCATCAGGACGGAGATGCCGTCCACACCCACTGCCAGGTGAATGTTCAGTGGCTTATACCACATCCATGAATCCATCCACAGCATTTCGGCCTGATTGCCGGCTGCCCGCTGTGCAAGGAAGTCGCACACCAGCCAGATGCTCATGCCCAGCAACACCGTGGAGCAGGTTACCATAACCCCGCGGATTGCCTTCATGTTGTTCTGACCGCACAACGCGAGTCCGGCCAGCATCAGGATCGGCACTACTACGAACCAGATTAAGATATTTCCGAAAAACATAATCTTTGTATTGTTGTTATTGAGGGGTTAGATAAGACAGATCCATGTGATTACGGCCAGTACCAATGCTCCGGCAAAGTACCACAGCACGTAAGTCTGGACATAACCGGACTGCATGCCTTTGATCTTTACGGAGAAGAAATTGGTGACGTATGCCAGTGCGTTCATCGTGCCGTCGATCACATGACGGTCGAACCATGCTATGCTGCGGCAGATGATGTTGAATATGATCTTATGCGTGACGAACTGATACATCTCGTCCCAGTAGAAGCGGTGATGGGCAGCCTTCCACAGACCGGGCATCGCGTTCTTGAACTTGGTGGGCAGAGGATTCTTCTTGGCGTACATCACGGTTGCAAGGCCGATGGCCAGCAACGCTATGACAATTGAGGTAACTGCTACCGGAGTCTCCAGATGGATATGATAGGGCTCGCCGTTATAGGTAACGAACTCGCCGAAGGGGATGAATCCTGCCACACAGCTTACGGCGGCCAGTATCAGCAACGGCACCGACATCTGCCAGGGTGCGTCATGAGGCTTGTGGCCTTCCTTCTTGTATTCGGGGTTCTCCTCCCACCAGAAGATCAGGTAATAGATACGGAACATGTAGAAAGCGGTCAGACCTGCCACCATCGACATCCATGCGCCCCAGAACCAGTGGTTGTTGTACATGGCTGCCAGCATCTCGTCCTTCGAGAAGAAACCGGAGAACGGAGGTATACCCGCGATGGCCAGACAGCCTATCAGGAACGTCCAGTGTGTGATGGGCATATACTTGCGCAGGCCGCCCATCTTGGTGTAGTCGTTGCTGTGAACCGCATGTATCAGTGCGCCGGCGCCAAGGAACAGGAGTGCCTTGAACATGGCGTGTGTGAACAGGTGGAACATCGAGGCCATGTAGCCAAGACCCGAGTAGTGGACTCCCTCGATAGGCTGGTTATATGCCACGCCTAACGAAACCATCATGAACGCGATCTGCGATATGGTGGAGAATGCCAGAACGCGCTTTATATCGATCTGCGTACATGCCACCACCGCTGCGTAGAATGCCGTGATGGCGCCCACGATCGTGATGAATGTAAGCGAGTCGGGTACGATGCAGTACAACGGGAAGAAACGGGCCACTAAGTACACACCGGCCACGACCATGGTGGCGGCGTGAATCAGAGCCGAAACAGGCGTCGGGCCCTCCATTGCGTCGGGCAGCCAGATGTGCAGCGGCAGCATGGCCGATTTACCCATACCGCCGACGAATATCAGCACCATGGCCCATGTCAGAACCGAGCCGCCCATGAACGTGGCGCCTACCACCGTATTGGCGATGACGCCGGCATTGTTGTTCAGCATCTGGAAGTTGAACGCCGAAGCGCTTCCGAGAGGTCCGTCGGCAGGTGCGTTCGACACATAGTAGCTCAGTACCAGGATACCGATCAGCATGAACAGGTCGGCGAAACGAGTCACGATGAATGCCTTCTTCGAAGCCGATACAGCCGACGGAAGCTTATAGAAGAATCCGATCAGCAGGTACGAGCTGACGCCCACCAGCTCCCAGAATATGTACATCTGGAAGATGTTGGTGGCTACCACCAGGCCCAACATCGAGAATGTGAACAGGGCCAGGAACGCATAGTACCGCTGGAAACCCGGCTCGTGCTCCATATATCCCCAGCTGTACAGGTGAACCATGAACGAGATGGTGGTGATCACCACCAGCATCATGGCCGAGATGGGATCCAGCAGGAAACCGATGTTCACAACCATACGGTCGGTAAACGCCAGCCAGGTCACGTCGAACACCTGGTACTGCTGTCTTACTCCCTCAACTATGAACAGCGGGTCGCCGCTGAAGAAATATGTGAATGCTACGTAATAACTGATCACTGCCACAGCCCCCAAAGCCGTGATGCCAAGTATGCCCGCAAGCTTGCGCGACATCTTTACGCCGCCGATGCCCAGCAACAGGAACATGAACAGCGGTATGGCAAGAATTAATATTGGTAGTGTAACGCTCATGATCAATACTTCATTTTATCTACCTCGTCGATCTCCGTGCTGTGGAGCTTGCGGTAAATGTTCACGATTATCGCTATCGCAATCGCTGTCTCGGCGGCGGCAATGGCTATGGCGAACAGGGTGAACACCATACCCTCCATCGACCCCGGATACAGGAAACGATTGAAAATCACAAAATTCAGGTCTGCCGAATTGAGCATCAGCTCCAACGATATCAGCAACGCTATCATATTTTTGCGTGTCACGAATCCGTACACACCGGCCACGAACATTATCACGCTCGGAACCAAATACCATAACATATTCAAATCCATCGCGCTTAACGTTTACGGGCAACTGTTACGCCGCCGATTATACATGCCAACAACAGTATCGATATTGCCTCGAACGGCAACAGGTACTGGAACTTCTCGGTGCCCGTGAAGGCTTTGCCTATCTCTTTCATGCTGATGGTGGCGCTGCCGTCCAGACAGCTCATCAGGTTTGCCTCGTGAGACAACGGCATATACAGCAGTGCCAGCACCAGCAGGATGCCGCCCAGCACCGATACCGTCGCGCCTATGGCCCGGCGGTGATTGCGAAGATATGCCACCTCCTCGTCAGGACGGTGCGTCAGAAGGATCGCGAACACGAACAGCACCATGATGCCGCCCGCGTATACAGCGATCTGCACCGCGCCCAGGAACTGATACCCTAACTGGAAATAGAATATCGAGGTTCCGATCAGCACGAAAAGCAGATATGTGGCCGCACGCAGTATCTTGCGCGTCATCACAGTCGCTACCGAAAAGATAACCACTATCAGGGCCACAACGAAATATAAAATTATATTCGCTACTGAATCCATTATATTGTTATTGTTTCTTAATTAAGTGTTATGCGGAAGGTCAGGCTTTGGCCTCGGGCTGAGCCGGAGCTTCGGGCTTTGGTTCCTCTGCGGGCTTCGCGGGCGCAGCAGGCTTCGGTGCCGGTGCCGGGTCCTCCGGCTCGGGTCGGTAATTCAGCTGCTTCACAAGTTTGTCGCGCTCGAACACGGCCTGCTCGAAGTCATTACTGAATTCCAGTGCGTTCTGCGGACAGCTCGTGACGCACAGCATGCAGAACGTGCAGCTGCCAAGGTCGTACATGTACTTGTCCAGCTTGCGCTTCTTCTTGCCGTCGGGCAGTTCCACCATTTTTGTGTCCAGATGAATGGTCCCGTTCGGGCAATTCATCTGGCAGATGCCACACGCTATGCACTTGTGGCGTCCCTCCGAATCGTATATCAGCGTAAGTTCCGCACGGAACCGGTCGCTGATCTTCAGGTCCTGTCGGTTCTCCGGATACTGCTCCGTGATCTTGGGCGTCACGAACTCCTTGCCCGTAACGGCCATTCCAGTCACCAGACTTTTCAGTCCCGTACCGACCTCCTTAAAGTATTCTAATATATTGGCCATCAAATATTGATTTTTCTCTCTCGGTTAGTTTTCAAATAAGGTTGCTCATCGTTCCACCTGACCGCCGAGCAGGTCAAGCAATTCGGCGGTGATGCTCTGCTGGCGCAGCTTGTTGTACTCCAGCTGGAGTTCGTCGCGCAGCTTCTGGGCGTTGTCGTTGGCCGTCTGCATGGCCATCACGCGCGCCGCCTGCTCGCTGGCACGGTTCTCGATGGTGATTTCCTGCATGGTCGACTGCACGAACATCGGCAGCACCTCGTTGAAGATGCTGTTGGGATCCGGCTCGAAAATGTACAGCTGATTCTCGTCAGCCTCGACCCCTTCGGTCAGCGACGTCTGCTCCACCGGGAACAGCCGGTCTGTCGTAAGCGTCTGCTTGCTCATCGACTTATACTTCATGTAGATCACATCCACACGGTCCACCGTGCCCTTGACGAAGCGGTCGCGGAGTCCCTCGGTGAACTCCGTCACCTTCGGGCCGGCCATCTTCGAATCCACTCCTTCGGGTATTTCCACCTTCACGCCATCGAGTTTCGACACGGCGCGGGCTATCTTCTGCCCTACCGGCATCACGGTGATGGCGGCTCCGGGACAGTCGCGGCGCAACTTGTCAAGCTCAATCAGCAGCCCCTTGAAGATATTGATATTGTAGGCGCCGCACAGACCGTCGTCCGAACCATATACCACCACGGCCGCATTCATCACCTCGCGACTCTCGATCAGAGGCGATTCGAAATTCTCCTGCGCCCCCAGTATATGACCCATGATCTCCGTCAGCTTGGCGCGGAACGGCTTCAGCTGCTTGAGCTGCATCTCGTTCTGGTGCGCCTTGGCCGACGATATCATCTTCATCGCTCCGGTTATCTTCTCCGTCGATGATACCGACCCAATGCGGTTCTTTAGTTCTCTTAACGTTGCCATGCGGTATGACTCCTCTTATTTATTTCGCACTCGCGATTCTGTCTGCCACTTCCTTGGCCACGGCCGTCATGGCACTTTCGGCTTCCGGGGTGAGTTTGCCGCTCTTAAGCACGTCGAGCACATCGGCCTGATGGCTCATCTGCAGTGCCTGAAGATACTGGTTCTCGAACTCATGCACACTCTCCAGCGGCACGTTCTCCAGAAGTCCGTTTACTCCTGCGTATATCACGGCCACCTGATTCTCCACGGGCCAGGGATGATACTGCGGCTGGCACAGAATCTGCTGGTTCTTGCGGCCACGGTCTATGGCACGTGCGGTCACGGGGTCGATGTCGCCGCCGAACTTGGTGAACGATTCCAGCTCGCGGAACTGGGCCTGGTCGGTCTTCAGCGTTCCGGCCACCTTCTTCATACACTTCAGCTGTGCGCTACCACCCACACGCGATACGGATATACCCACGTTAATGGCCGGACGGATACCCTGGTTGAACAGAGATGTCTCCAGGAAGATCTGGCCGTCGGTGATGGAGATCACGTTGGTCGGGATGTATGCCGACACGTCGCCTGCCTGGGTCTCGATGATGGGAAGCGCGGTGAGCGAGCCTCCACCCTTCACCATCGGCTTCAGCACTGCGGGAAGGTCGTTCATCTGCTCGGCCACTTTCTGGTCGGAGATGATGCGTGCGGCGCGTTCCAGCAGACGCGAATGCAGATAGAAGATATCGCCCGGGTAAGCCTCGCGGCCCGAAGGACGCTTCAGCACCAGCGAAACCTCGCGGTATGCCACGGCCTGCTTCGACAGGTCGTCGTATATGATCAGCGCGTCGCGGCCGGTGTCGCGGAAATACTCGCCGATGGCAGCGCCCGAGAAGGGTGCGAAATAACGCATCGAAGCTGACTCCGACGCGTTGGCGGCTACCACCACCGTGTATTTCATCGCGCCGAATTTCTCCAGCGTATTTACTATCGAAGCCACGGTCGAAGCCTTCTGACCTATGGCCACGTATATGCAGTACAAAGGCTTGCCGGCCTCGTAGTTCGCTTTCTGGTTTATGATTGTGTCGATGGCTATGGCGGTCTTACCAACCTGACGGTCGCCGATAATCAGCTCGCGCTGTCCGCGGCCGATTGGAATCATGGAGTCCACGGCCTTCAGACCCGTCTGCAGAGGCGTCGTTACCGGCTGGCGGAACACAACGCCCGGAGCCTTGCGCTCCAGAGGCAGCAGGATGCGGTCGCCTTCGATCGGCCCTTTGCCGTCGATAGGCTCGCCAAGCATGTTGATGACGCGGCCCAACAGTCCTTCGCCCACAGGTATGGAGGCTACCTCGCCCGTGCGCTTCACCGACATGTTCTCGGTGATGCTGTTCACGCGGTCCAGCAACACGACGCCGACGTTGCTCTCCTCAAGGTTGAGAGCCACGCCTTTCGCTCCGTTCTCGAACTCCACAAGCTCGTTGCTCCGAACATTCTCCAGACCGTACACGTGCGCCACGCCGTCGCCGGCTGTCAGCACCGTGCCTACTTCTTCGAATTTGACCTTCGAGTTGATGTTCTCAAGCTCCTGCTTCAGCACATCCGATATTTCACTTGGATTAAGCATGTTAATTGTTACCTGTTAAGAGGTTTTGTCGTAATTGTTGCAGTTCTCCGCTGATCGAGGCGTCCATGCGGGTAGAATCCACATCGATCACAAACCCTCCGATCACTTCCGGATCCACCTTGTGTTCGTATTCGAACTTTGACTTCGGGAATGATTTCTCCACCACGTCGTGCAGACGCTTCATCTCGGTGTTGGGAATCTCTGCCGCCGTCACTATCCGGACCTGCGATATATTGTTCTCTTTGCGATATATGTCGCGATATGCCAGCGCCATCAGCTGGAAGAATTCTTCCCGCTTATGGTCCAGCACCAGTTGTACGAACCTGTCGAACGGGCTGTCGGGCTTTGCCTGACACAGTCCGTCCAGAACCTTGCGTTTGTCCTCGCCCTTCACGTAGGGATTGGACAGCGTTTTCTGCAGGTCTTTGTTTTCTGAGTATGCCGCAAGCACTGACTTCATGGCCTCGTAGATCGGCTGCTGCGAGTCGGTCTTCTTGGCGTACTTGTACAGCGCCATGGCATAGCGGTGGGGTATCAGTCCGGAAATCATGGTTTTAGTTCTTCTCGATATCGTCCAGCATCTTGTTCACCAGCTCGGTCTGAGCCTTGGTGTCCTTAAGCTGCGAACGCATCATTTTTTCAGCAATTTCTATTGAGAATCTGCTCACCTCGTCACGAATCTGGGACTCGGCCTGCTTCCGCGCCTGCTCTATCGAGACCTTCGCGGCATCCATCTCGCCCTGGGCCACCTTGGCCGCCTCGTTGCGTGCCTGCTCTATGATCTCGGTCTTCATCTTCTGGGCGTCACGCAGCATCTCCTGCTGCTTGGCCATAACCTCCTTCATATAGCGGTCCGCCTCGGCGCGCGCGTTGTCCAGCTGCTCCTTGGCCTGACGGGCGTTCTCCACTCCTTCGTCTATGGTGCTCGCCCGCTTGTCCATCATCTTGATTATCACCGGCCAACCCCATTTTGCCAATACCAGGAACAACAGGATGAACGCTACGAACATCCAGAAAACCAGGCCAAAATCAGGCGTAAATAATTCCATATCTTATTTTTTTAGGGTTGCGAGAATGCGCGTGCCGTCGCCTTATGCCGCGACGACACGCGGATTTTACAGTTCGATTCTTACTTGATGAAGATTGCCAGCGCCGACACAATCACTGCGAACAGTGCCACACCCTCTATCAGAGCCGCAATCACAATCATGTTGCTTCGGATGTCGCCTGCTGCTTCAGGCTGACGGGCAATTGCCTCCATGGCCGAGCCGCCGATCTTGCCGATACCCATACCGGCACCGATGGCTGCTATACCTGCGCCAAGTGCGGCGCCTAATCCTGCCAAAGGCTGCAATGACATCACCTCGGCGATAATCGCTGTTAATACCGTTGTTAACATAGCTGTACTGTTTTATTTGTTTTTATTATTTTTCTTTATTATATCTTTACGCTGTCTATCTTCTCGGCCTCCTTATGAAGCAGTGATTCCTTCTCCTTCCCGGCCTCTCCGTGCTCACCCTTCTCCTGCGCCATCGCTATGAACAGCGTGGACAGAAGCGTGAACACGTATGCCTGGATGAAACTTACCAGCACGTCCAGCGCCAGCATGAACACCGAGAACAGTATCGAAACCACCGCCGCGCTTCCTGCCACCGCCGCGCCGAACGACGCGAAGATGAATATGAGCAGTGTCAGCGTTATCACGATCATGTGGCCTCCCATCATGTTCGCGAACAGACGGACTGCCAGGGCGGCCGGCTTCGTGAATATACCGAATATTTCTATGAACTGCATGATGGGCAGCGGACACTTGAGCCAGATAGGCACATCCGGCCACAGTATCTCTTTCCAGTAATGCTTCGTACCCAGCACATTGGTCAGCACGAACGTGCATACCGCCAGCACCAGTGTCACGGCGATGTTGCCCGTCAGGTTGGCGCCGCCGGGGAACACCACTATCAGGCCCAACAGGTTCATCGTCAGTATGAAGAAGAACACTGTCAGAAGATAGGGAGCGAATTTACGGGAGTTCTCCCCTAAGGTCGGCTTGATATTGTCGTAGTAAATGAAGCTGACCAACAGCTCGATGAATCCCATTCCCTTGCGCGGAGCCTTCATGTCGGGATGACGGCGGTAGAAACCCACCAGACCCAATACCATGGCAATCACGACCAGAACGGAGATGAACAATGCCATCACGTCCTTGGTTATCGACAGGTCAAGAGGCCGGTATTCCTTGTAATACTGTCCGGCCACCTTGTGAGCGGCTGCCGCATCGGCATCGGGCACATAGACATATCCGTCTATGACGGGCATGCCTTCGTCCACCACATCGCCTTCCTTATGCTTGGCCAGTTCGGCATCCACTTTCTTCTGGTCTTCGGGCGACAGATCGAAAACCTCCACCACCTTGTCCTTGTGCGTGCTGATCCGGGCCAGCACGAAACGGTACTGCTTGCCGTCGCGCTCACATGTCTTCACCACGGGCACCATCTGTTTGTGCTCCTTGCCCGTGGCGGGATCCTTGACCTCGATGGACTCGGTCAGGTCGGCGCTCGAGAAACAGAACCAGCTGTGGTCCTCCGCACGCACTATCACAGGCAGCGGCATACGCGTGGTATGCGAGAAGGGAACCTCCCAGCCATACCCGTCGCCGAGATGCTCGAAGATTAGCTCCTTCACGTCCATCTTCTCCTCGTTCTGTTCCTCCTTCTGCAGTTCCGACGACACTTTCTGGGAGTCATCCTTCGAGCATCCGGGGACCATAACGACTGTCAGGACCGCCAGTAACAATATGTAGATGCGTTTTAACATATCTTTCTTTATATTCCGGTCTGTGGACCTATCCGATCAATAGGCCAAAACCGAGATTTTATTATCGTTCACATCCGCCAGACCGCCGTTGATGGGCATGTCGCCGCTCTCTCCGTCGGGCTTGACATAATGCACCGTTCCCTTCACCAGCACCGATATGATCGGAGCGTGGTTCTTAAGCACGGTGAACGATCCGAGCTGACCGGGCAGTGTCACCATCGTGACCTCGCCGCTGTAGCTCACTTCGTGTGCGGATATAATTTCAAGGTTCATGGCTCGATCACTTCACCTCCGCGAGGAGTTTCTTACCCTTCTCGATAGCCTCGTCGATGGTGCCTACGTTCAGGAACGCCTGCTCGGGCAGCTCGTCCAGCTCGCCGCTCAATATCATCTTGAAGCCTCGGATTGTCTCGGCCAGAGGCACCATCACGCCGGGGAGACCGGTGAACTGCTCGGCCACGAAGAACGGCTGCGACAGGAAGCGCTGTGCGCGACGTGCGCGGGCCACCACCTTCTTGTCCTCGTCCGACAGCTCGTCCACACCCAGGATGGCGATGATGTCCTGCAGCTCGTTGTATTTCTGCAGCAGCTGCTTCACGGCCTGCGCCGTGTTGTAGTGATCCTCGCCCACGATGTTGGGATCCAGGATTCGCGATGTGGAATCCAGCGGGTCTACCGCCGGATAGATACCAAGCTCGGAAATCTTACGGTTCAACACCGTCGTGGCGTCAAGGAACGAGAACGTCGTGGCCGGAGCCGGGTCGGTAAGGTCGTCGGCAGGCACGTAGATGGCCTGTACCGACGTAATCGAGCCTTGTTTTGTCGATGTGATTCGCTCCTGCAGCATACCCATCTCGGACGACAGTGTAGGCTGATAACCTACGGCCGACGGCATACGGCCTAAGAGTGCCGACACCTCGGAACCTGCCTGAGTGAATCGGAAGATGTTGTCGATGAACAGAAGTATATCCTTCGATCCGCCGTCGCTGTCACGGAACTGCTCGGCTACGGTCAGACCCGACAGGGCTACGCGCAGACGTGCGCCCGGCGGCTCGTTCATCTGGCCGAACACCAGCGTGGACTGCGAGTTCTTCAGTTCCTCATGGTCGACATCATCCAGGTTCCATTCACCCTTCTCCATGCCTTCCGTGAATTTCTTTCCATATTTGATCACACCGCTCTCGATCATCTCGCGCAGCAGGTCGTTACCCTCGCGGGTACGCTCGCCCACTCCGGTGAACACCGAGAAACCGTTGTGTCCTTTGGCAATATTGTTGATGAGCTCCTGAATCAGCACCGTCTTGCCCACACCGGCACCGCCGAACAGACCGATCTTACCACCCTTCATGTAGGGTTCCAGGAAGTCCACCACCTTGATACCGGTGAACAGGATCTCCTGCGAGATGGCCAGGTCGTCGAACTCGGGAGCCGGCTGATGGATGCCGCGCAGGTTGTCGCGGTTCAGAGCGCCCAGCATGTCGATGGGTTCGCCCACAACGTTCAGCAGACGCCCCTTGACCTGCGTGCCCGTAGGCACCGAAATGGGGGTGCCAAGATTGCGCACCTTCACACCGCGGCGTACGCCGTCCGTGCTCTCCATTGCCACGCAGCGGGCCGTATCCTCGCCGATGTGCTGCTCCACTTCAAGTATCAGCTCCTCGCCGTTGTCGCGAAGCACCTGCAACGCCGTATAGATCGGCGGTATCTGGTCCTTGCCACCCTCGAACGATACGTCGATCACAGGGCCGATGACCTGAACTACAGTACCTAAATTCTCGCTCATATCTCGTTTTTCTTTTTTTCTGTTAGTATTAGAAGTGCCATCCTAATGCTACGAACACCGTCATCAGCAAAAGGTTTGCCAACGCGAACGGCATCAGGTATTTCCACTCGAACGACAGCAGCTGGTCGATACGCACACGGGGGAACGTCCACTTGAACCAGATGATGACGAACGAGATGAAGAATGCCTTGCCCAGGAACCACACCACGCTCGGAATATAGTCCATCACCATGTTGAAGCCGTCCCATCCGGGAATGTGCAGAGGCATCCATCCGCCTAAGAACATCAGCGATGCTATGCCCGACACGATGAACAGGTTCAGATACTCGGCCAGGTAGAAGAAGCCGAAGTGGATACCCGAATACTCCGTATGGTAACCGGCCGTCAGCTCATGCTCGGCCTCGGGAAGGTCGAACGGGCCACGGTTAGTCTCGGCCGTAGCAGCCACGATATATATCAGGAATGCGATGATGGCGGGGATGTGTCCCTTGAACAGGAACCATGCGTCCTCCTGGGCCCATACCAGCTCGTTTATGTTCATGGTGCCGGACAGTACGATGATGGTCATTATGGCCAGACCCAGCGACACCTCGTAGCTTATCATCTGCGCGCCGCTTCGCATGGCGCCGATTAGCGTGTATTTATTGTTCGATGCCCAGCCGGCCAGCAGTATGCCCAACACACCCACCGAGCTGACTGCCAGCACGAAGAAGATGCCGATGTTCCAGTCTATGATCTGCAGGCCGTTGCCCCACGGCAGACACGCCAGCATTATCACCGACGACGTGATGACCAGATAGGGCGCGAGCTTGAACAGGAACCGGTCGGTGCCTTTCAGACATATCAGCTCCTTGATCAGAATCTTGAACATGTCGGCGAACACCTGCAGAAGTCCCCACGGACCTACACGCATCGGGCCCAGTCGGCACTGGAACCATGCGCACAGCTTGCGCTCGTACAATATATAGAACAGGGCCAGCACAGTGTATGCCAGCAGAACGATCACTCCGACAATGACACACTCTATCAGGACGGCCAGCCAGTCGGCCATACCCGTCCCCAACAGCCAGTCATTGAAGCACGATGTCCATTTCCCAAAATCAAACATATCTTGTTATTGTTGTTTTATGCGTGGTTTATATCACTGTTAACGGTCAATATCGGGGATCACGAAGTCCAGGGCGGCGCCGATTGTGATCAGGTCCGCTATCATATAGCCTGTACATGTCAGGTCCATCACACCCACCAAGTTGAAGCAGGGGCTCTGGAAGTGCACGCGGTAAGGATTCTTCGATCCGTCACTCTCGATGTACACGCCGAACGCGCCGCGCGATGCCTCCACCTGCTGGTACCAGTGGCCCACAGGCAGCTTGATCAGCTTCGGAACCTGCGCGCGGATGTCGCCCTCGGGAATATTGTCCACCAGCTGCGCCAGTATCTTGCAACTCTCCTCTATCTCCTTCATGCGCACCATGTAGCGGCTGTACGAATCGCAGCCGTCCAGCAGCACCTCGTCGAAGTCCAGCTCCGAATAGATGCCGTAGGGATGCTTCTTGCGCGTGTCGTTGCTCCAGCCCGATCCGCGTCCGCTCGGTCCGGTGATGGCGTAGTTGATGGCGTCCTCTTTCGACAGCATACCCACTCCCACCAGACGGTTCTTGGCTATAAGGTTGTTGGAGAATACGTTGTGATATTCCTTCAGACGCTTGGGCATGATGGCTATCAGCTCCTTAACGTCCTTCTCGAAGTCAGGGTGCAGGTCGGCGATGACGCCGCCTATCACGTTATAGTTCATCGACATGCGTGCGCCGCAGGTCTTCTCGAATATGTCGAGAATCATTTCACGCTCACGGAATCCGTAGAAGAACGCCGTGGTGGCGCCTAAGTCCATAGCCGTACATCCGAAAGACAGCAGATGGGACGATATACGCATCAACTCGTCCATCATGCAGCGTATCACCTCGGCGCGGCGGGGCACCTCGATGCCCAGGGCCTTCTCGATACACATACACAGACAGTGGCGGTTCATGTGAGCCGACATATAGTCCATACGGTCGGTGAAGTGCAGTGTCTGCGGATAGGTCATCCCCTCCGACAGCTTCTCGATGCCTCGGTGAATATAACCTGACACTACGTCCACCTTCTTCACGTACTCGCCGTCGAGCGACGTGCGGAAACGCATCACACCGTGTGTGGACGGGTGCTGCGGACCGATGTTCACCACATAGTCGTCTTTCTCGAACACGCGGCCGTATTCAGGCTTCAGCTCGCCGTTCACCAGCTTGTAGCTTACGGTCTGGTCCTCGTTCTCCTCGTCATCCATGCGGATGGGATTGAGCTCGGGGTTGGCGTCGTAGTCCTTGCGCAGAGGGTGTCCCACCCAGTCGTTGCGCAGGAAGAAACGGCGCATGTCGGGATGGTTCACGAACTTGATGCCGAACATGTCGTACACCTCGCGCTCCTGGAAATCAGCCACCTTCCACAGGTCGCTCACCGTATGTATATAGCTGCTGTCGCGGTCGCCCGACGCCTCTACTTTCACCGACAGCATCTCCCAGTCGTGGGATGTCGACGTCAGATAGTACATCACGCCAAGTTTCTCCTTCCAGTCCATGCCCACAACTGCGGTCAGGACATCGAAACCGAAATCATCCTTCAGTTTTTTGGCGAAGTCATGCCAATCCGGCTCCGCTACATTCACCTGCAGGCACTCTCCATCCTCGAATGTGGCCGCAGGATAAATCTTCTCTATCTTTTCTTTTAATTGGCTCATATCCGTTTATCCTATCTGCCCCTTCTCATCGGGATGTTGTGCGAAAAAGTCCTCGATTTTCTCCTTGCGGTTAGCGCCGCCGAAGAATTTCTGCACCTTGATTTTGCGCTGCAGCTGCATCAGGCCGTAGAACATTGCCTCGGGACGCGGAGGACATCCGGGGATGTACACGTCCACCGGCAGAATCCGGTCCACGCCGGGCACCACGCAGTATGAATTCTTGAACGGGCCGCCCGAAACGGCGCAGCCGCCGCACGCTATCACATATTTAGGCTCGGCCAGCTGCTCGTACAGACGGCGCAGCGCCGGCGCCATGCGGTGTACGATGGTGCCCTGCACCATTATATAGTCAGCCTGACGGGGCGAGTTGCGGGCCACCTCGAATCCGAATCGAGCCATGTCGTAGCGGGCGGCGCCCAGACACATGAACTCGATGGCGCAGCACGACGTGCCGAAGCACAGCGGCCACAATGAATTGGCACGACCCCAGTTGATCAGGTCGTCGAATGCCCCCACCATTACGTTTGCTCCTGTCGCGTTCAGCTCCTCGACCAACTTGTCAATGTAATCGTTGTTCTTGAAGTCCTCGCGCTTCATGCTTTTAATATGGTCTACTCCCATTTCAGCGCACCTTTACGCCAGGCGTATGCCAGGCCCATTATCAATACAAACATGAATATGCCGATGCAAAATATTCCCGAAGGACCCATATCCTTCATCACCACGGACCAGGGATACAGGAACACTACCTCCACATCGAACAATAAAAACAAAATGGCGAAGATATAGTATCCCGCCTTAAACTGTAGCATAGACGCACCGCGCGTCGGTATGCCGCACTCGTATGCCTCCGCCTTCTTCACCGAATATGAACGAGGCGATATCAATTTGGCAATAAGCAGCGCCGCAAACACCAGGGCAAGACCAGTGATCATGGCCGTGATGCTCAACGCTCCATTACCGATATGGCACAATAACTCCATATTGTGTTTATGATTAGTTAGTTACATGATTTTAGACGCGCCCCCAACTTGCGCATCACATTAGTTCTTGTGCAAAGTTACCCAAAATTTTTCACTCTGACAAATAAAAAAGCCGCTGTCCGCCTCGGGACACCGGCTTTTTGATTGCACTTTGCTCGGATATTTCAGGTCTATTTATCCTTCATGTCAGACATGTTGAATCCCAACATGCACAGTCCGTTAAATGAGACTGTATAGCCGTTGTCAAGCATAATGCGGCATTCGGCACGTGTCAGATCCTGCGACGAACTGTTCAGCTGCAGACGCTTCACTTTAATTGCAGGGACTTTCTCGCCTTCCTTCACAGTTATTGCCTCGGGGGTCACATCCGAGCATTCCAGAACGAAACCGGCTGATCCGAATTTCACGGGAACGTTCTTTATGACATAGTTTACCGGAGTTTCAGTATCAAGATAGGAGACATTATAGAGGAATACGTCAGCTGTGTATGCACCGGGCTTGTCCAGGTTCATCAGTACACGATACGAAGGCACCTGCGATTTCTGAACCTGCACCATATCGGCTGTCACTACATTTGTCGTACCGGTGAATATCATGTCTTTCCAGAAGGTCTTGACCTGATATTCACCAATCTTGAACTGCGTTTCCGAATAGATGCGCGTGCGCGGATACACTATAGGATTCAGTTTAAGCTGAGCTCCCAGCACATCTTGCACAATAGAGTCGTTAAATGTGTTGGAACATGTAGTGAAATCTGCATATACATTGGTGATGGGCGTAGCTCCGGCCGGAGTGGCGTTGGCCGCCTCACTCAGGAAAAATGATGTCTGTGATTTGGCGCCAGACATACGGATGACTCCGTACACCATCGGCATTTCCGTTGTGCCGAAGTCCACCTTGTTGCCGCCTATAACCAGATCATCGCTGTTCAGCATCAGGGTGTAGTTGTAATTGTCAGTGATGAACGTATAGTTGGTCAGAGTCACTGCTGCATCCTGATCAGGACCTGTCACCAGCGAATACGACTCAAGCTTATACGTCGAGGTCGATGTAAAGTCCTGCTTGTTGTTGCAGGATGTCGCTCCTATCAGGAGCGCCGCACTTGCAATAAGTGTGATTTTCTTCATAGTTATGTTTTCTCTTTGTTATATCTCACTATCAAACGCTGAATAGTGGCGGATATTGTCATGGCACGTATGATAATATAATCATCGCACGTCGGTTATCAGTCCTTCCCGGTTCTGCAGCACGCACGGAAACACCTCGCCGGCCTCCTTCACGAACAGCGAGTCATCATTATATCTTGACGAATAATGTCCTGTCAGCAACCGCTTGGCGCCGGCGTCACGCGCCACCATGGCCGCCTGCCCGGCTGTGGAATGAAACCGTTCCCTGGCGTTGTCGGCGTTGTCGCGCAGATAGGTGGTCTCGTGAAACATCAGGTCCACCGGTCCGACCTTGGCCGCCAGCTCGGGCATATACAGCGTGTCGGACAGGTGTGCGTACTTCCGTCCCGGCTCGGCGGGACTGGTCAGAATTTCGTTCGGTATAACAGTGCCGTCCGCCTTCACGAAGTCGGCTCCCTCCTTTATCTCGCGCATCCTGAACACAGGCACACCGTGGAAGTCGCACATGTCGCGACGTATGTGGCGCAGCGGCTCGGCCTCCTCGAACACATACCCCACCGTCGGCACACGGTGCTTCAGCGGGATGGTGCGGACACGCAGCGAGCCGGTGTCGAGTATCACCTTCTCCTCAGGCCTGATTATGTCATAATCCAGCTCGAACGACAGCTCACGGGCAAAGAATCCCAATATCTGCTCCAGTATCTCCTTCCCTTCCTTGAAGGTATGTATTGTCAGTTTACCCTCCTTGCCGCCGAGCGCCAGAGTCGAGACCAGCCCGGGAAGTCCCAATACATGGTCGCCGTGCAGATGGGTCAGAAAGATGTGGCGCAGACGCCCGAACTTCAGCCTCTGTTTCTGAAACTGAAGCTGCGCGCCTTCGCCGCAGTCCACCATATACAGTGTGCCCCGGTGTTCCACCACCGTCGACGACGGCTGATGCTTCACGGTCGGCTTGGCCGAACCGCATCCCAACGTATGTATCCTGAAGTCGCTCATTACTTGAACGTATCTATTCCTTTATTTGAACGTATATATCCTTTGACAGCTTATTTCACATTGATTATCATTCCGGCGGAATGCGCGGTTATCACGGGGGCGTACTGGCTCTGAGCCTGTGCGATGCCGAGGCTGTACTCGCCGGCGCGGTCCACGTAGCATTCGTAGTTCAGCACGTGCGTACCCTTGCCTAAGAACGGTATGAACAGGTTGGTGCCTTCGTTGCGCACCTCGCGGTAATACCATACGCCGTCGGACGACGTGTAGCCCGACAACTGGCCGGCGGGTTCCAGACATGCGCTGCGCGAGTCCATCACGGCCACGTAGTCCAGGTCGCGGTCACACTTTATGGTCAGCGTCACGCGCACCTTGTCGCCGGTCTTCAGATCGGCTATCTGCGCCTTGTTGCCATCCATCGTGTATATGTTCTTGAATATGCTCAGCTGCGGCACACTCTGATCCTTCACATCTTCTATCGGTGCCACATACTGGCTTATCACGCCGCCCCATGCCGGGCCTGCCGAATACTTCTCAATCTTTATGTCGCCGCGCTTCACCATGTCGGGCGTCAGGGTCATCGTGAAACTGTCGGTCAGATTGGCGCGCTTCGGAACTGCCACCTCCTTGCCGCCGATCGTCACGATTGCGCTCTGCGACGGAACTGTCCAGTCACTGCCGCTGCTCAGCAACGCATGGATTACCTCGGCCGTGGCGCGGTTGTCGCTCCAGCTCTGCGTCTGCTTCGACATCAGCAACCACTGGCGCAGCCGGTCGACGGCCTCGGCCTCAGGCTGCACCTCGGTGTAAGCCTCAAGCACCTGGGCCGTGGTGATGAGCGGACTCCAGCCCGACCACACCCCGCGCAGGTTCTCGAAGCACATACCCTTCTCCGGACTTACCGTAGCAAACTGACGCAAGGACTCCAATATATAGCCTGACAGCACCTTATTACCTGAACGGTGTTCAAGTATCACGGCCACTGCCTTGTCGTATATGTCGAAGTTTTTCCACCCGTCGGCTATCTCCTTCATGGCCACCTTGCGCATCTGGCCGAAATTGCCGGCATCCTTCACATCGGGGAAAAAGCTCTTGACATACAGATAATTCAGCATCTGCGACACGCTGATATACTTGCGTTTGTTGCGTTCCCATTCCTTCACCAGCTCCTTGTCGGTGTACGCGAACGCCTTGGTCAGCATCGGCATCGAGTTGGCGGGCATATAACCCATACCCTTCAGCATGGCGAAATGCAGCAGCACACGGGCCGTGATGAATTCCGACGTTGGCATATTGTTGCACCAGCTCCAGCCGCCGTCGTTGTTCTGCTTCTCGCGCAACTTGTTCATTATGGCGTTCACCGCAGCCTCGGCTTCCTTGGTGTCGGTGTACTTTATCAGCGACTGCATCCGCATGGTTTCGTTCTTGGCGTCGTTCACCCACGGGGTGTTGTTCAGGGTGGTCACCTTCAGGTTCTGATTCTTCTCCAGGTGAGACACCAGCGTCGAGTCACCGGCATTCTCGGGCGCGGCAAAGGTCTTCAGCGCTTCGCCGAGCTGCGGGAACTGCTTTATCAATCCCGACGCGATGGCATTGCCGTACAGAGCGTCTACCTGCGACAGGATATTGTCGGACTTCGGTGTCACTATATCGGGGAGTGCCGTGACGCACTCCCAGACGGGATTACCGCAATATTGCAGCGTTACGTTGGCGTCCTTGGCGTTGGACGGAATATCGGCTGCAATCACCTGTTCGCCCGGTCCGGCGTAGAAAGGCTTGGATTCAATCACAGGGGTGCTGCCGGGCAGAACGGCCACATCCGTACCCTCGCCGTCGCGGTGGTTGCCGCCGATGGCGTATGCGCGGATCGTTACTGCCGACAGGTCGTCAGGCACATTATACTGTATCGTCACGGTGCGCGATCCCGACGCCTTGGTTTCCTCGGCGCCGAAATCTTCGGCCACAAGCACCTTGCCCTCGGCATCCAGTATCTCGATGCGCCCTGCCAACGGCAGCGACTCGCCGCTGTTGTTGAACAATGTGGCGCTCACCTCGGCCCTGTCGCCTGTGCGCAGGAAACGCGGCGCGTTCATCTGCACCATCACCTTCTTGGTGGCCACGGCCGTCAGCATCTTCACGCCCCCGCGCATATACTTGTCGTAACCGGCTATCTGCAGCTGCCATGTTCCGTTGAACTGCGGCACGTCGAAGTCCAGAGTCGCGACACCGTCGCCGTCAGTGGTCAGTTCGGGCATGAAGAATGCCAACGGACACTCCACGGGACGTACTTCCTCCTCAGTGACGGCCGAACCTGCTCCGGCTTCGGTCACCTCGGCCTCGGCCAATTCCTCGTCGGCCGCCTCCTCCGTTATGACGCGGGCTGTCTGTTTCATTTTGACACCGGCACTTCTGCTCGATCGCAATTCTACGGGAGCGGCATCCATTTTCATCTCGTTTACTGCACCCATTGCGGCCTGAGGAACCACACAATCATAGAGCACCATGCCGCTTCCCCAGCGGTCGTACAGTCCGTAGCCATACGTGTTGAGTGCCGGCATCACGAATCTGCCGTAATCCTTGCCGCCGAGCCGCGCATATTTATAGAAGTCTGTAGACCATGAACCAATCTGCCTCATATTTATCGAGGTGGCCGTGCTCCACGAACACATCGCAGCGGGATTGAACGACCATTGGAACGGTGCGATGGCGTTCAGCGCCTGGTTGCTCATCACGGCCATAACGGGACGGTTGGCCATAGGCTGGCCTCCGATCTTGAAGCCGAATTTCCACTGTTCCTTAGCACCCGGCTCCAGCTTGTCGCGGAAACTTTCGGTGCTGATTTCAACCTTTTCCTGCTGGAACGGCGGGATAACGACAACGTTACATACCTCACCCTTCAGGCCATGCATTCCGGTAAAGTGCAGGAATATCCTTCGGTCGGCAGCCGGAGCATCGACTTTGACCGACGTCATGCCGTCAGAAACTTTCAGCCATTTGCGCTCCAGGGTCTTCTCGCCGTCATTTACCACACAGTATATGTAGCTGTCCTTGTAGCTGCTGCCAACCGGCACGCTCAGCGTCTTTTCGCCCTCGGCCATATAGTATGTGTACTCTGGTACCCACAATGCGGTCTCCACCGGCGGCTTCTTTTCATCGGCGCTCCAGACAATTACTGTAGTTGAATGATTGGGGCATTCATCCGTGTCCCTCATATCCTCGCTGAGCGAGAAGGTTATCTTATAATTACCGGGAATAATGGCATTTGTCCCGGGCACAAAAGCCCCCGGAGCAAACTCACCTTTCTCCACGGCGGTGCCTTTGGAGTCGGCGATGGTGTAATATATCTTCCTGTCGACGGGCTTGCCGGTCATGTCGCGCACGGTCACCGCTCCAAATTTCGCATCGGGTTCCGATTTAAATCTTTCCGGCACATTTGCGTCGATGGTATACGCCGCCGCCATGCAGAACATCGTGGCCGGTGCCTGACGGGTCTCGCCGGCGGCGTCGGTCACATCCACCTTAAGCGTAAACAGTCCCTTGGCATACGGTGTGCCTTTCAATGTCTCCGTTGGCAGTTCTATCACAAACTTACCGTCACCGTCGGTCGTCGCGGTTCCGTGGCATGACTGATTGCTTTCGGACATACCCCACCACCAACGCCACGGGCTGTACGTGACGGTATATGACACTTTCGCTCCGGCTACCGGCATTCCTGAATATGTGCTGGCGTCACCTTCTATCTTCAGCACGTCGCCGAGCTTGAAGTTTTCGGCCACCTTGCCGGTCTCTACCTTGAATGTCGGGGTCTTGTAGTCGGCTACCTGCACGTTGGTTCCGACCACAACCCTGCTGTCGGATACCAGCTGGATTGCATAACTGCCCAACAGCCCGTCTGTCGGCAGACGGAACTCGCCCGTCAGTCGTCCGTATGTGTCTGTAGTGCCGCGCACCGTATCAACAGGCTGATAGTTGGCATCACGCAACACCACTTCCATAGCCTTGCCGCCGGCCTCCTTCATGTCGTTGCCCTTTCGGACACCTGCCACGGCCACGAAACGCACAGTATCGCCGGGCTTATATATCGACAGATCGGTCAGCACCGTACCGAACGGCTGCTCTTTCACCTCCGAATTGCCTCGGCCGTACATCCAATACGACAAGTCGCAGAAGCTATCCCCTTTGCGCACGAATACCTTGCCGTTTTCCGACGGAAGCACCACGCATCCGTTGGAATCGGTTGTGAAATGTCTTGTCTCGGACGCACCACGGTAGGTAGTTTTGGTCCAGGTCACTTTAGCGCCCTGCACCGGCTGCTGCGTGCGGGCATCCACCACATACAGCCTCTTGACGTTATCGTTTATGTCCGTTTCTTCGAAATAGCTTATGTCGCTTACCAGCACGCGGCTACCCGACACGTCTTTCTGCGAATTGCGGATTATACCGGTTTCCTTGCCGGTAGTGCTTGCAAACAGCGCATAGTTGCCTGCATCCATCAGCGGCATCTCCACCTCGGCGGTCGACATGTCGGGGGTGCTTCCCGTCAGCTTTACAGGCACGGTGGCTATGAGCTGGCCTTTCGTCCTGAAAGTATCGTAATTTATGTTGTTATCAGTCAACGTGTCGGGGAATTTATATACCATGATATGGAAATCATAGACATTCATGCCCATCACCTTGCATTTCCATTCCTCACCGGGAATTACGGCCCGGGGATAGTTAAGGTTGACCACCTGCGACGTCAGCGTCTCGATGAAAGAACGCACCTCGCCATTGCCTCGCGCCGTGGGGAAAGCATTGTTGTAACGGGTGGCTATATCAAGGGCCTCGCGGTTCCGCTTGTTCCTGATTTCGTTGCCATCCTCTTTATCTTCGTCTATCCTGTCCTCGTCTATCCTTGTAAGATCGCGCAGATACGCGCCCACGAAATACGCACCGTATGCCGTGTTGCCGTATTCCTTGTAGCATTGCTCAAGATATTTCTGTTTCGCTTCCCTGTTTTCCATATTCTGCCATACGCGGTAAGCGAACTCCGAGGCTAACTCGATGTTTCCTTTCTCTTTATTTACCTTCTCCCCCTCTCCCAGCAGTTTCTGCTGCAATTCTCCGCATTTCTGCGCTTCGGTCAGTTTGGTAATGTCGCCGAATCTGAGCGGCTCGATTTTGTCGGCATATACATCCAGAGCCTGGGCGCCGGCAAAACGCACGAAATCGCTCACCGTCATCCTGGCGGCGATGGCGTCTTTTGTATCCTTCAGCACTCCTGCCACATCGGAGATGCCGTAGTTCCCTATTCCGGCAATATCAGCAGCGCGTTCCACGCATTGCTGCGTACGGATGGCGAACATATCCTTGCTCCATGCCAGCACGTTATCGGGAAACCGGTCCAACGGCAGTCTGCGCTGGTTGAAGTTCCATTCGTCAGACTGATATATACTGTTATACAGTTCTGCCTGGGCTATCAGCGACATGGCGTTCCATGGTGCCGGCAAGGTGTTGGCCAACGTGTCGAAACGGGCTATGTTCTCGTTCACATTCCCTTCGGAGTTCACGAGACCGGAGGCCACGCTGAGCTGTATGGCGCCTTGCAGCGCCCTCTGGCTGTCGCCGCCCTTCAGAGCCTTGGCGTATTCGCTGCGCGCGTTCTTCATCACCGTCTCCGGATACGCGAAATCCGGTACCGCGAATGTGTTTTTCATGGTCTTTCCCTGGTTATTCTTTTTACCGGTCGTTTGGGTCACTGCGGGTTTCTTCTGTGCCGGTGCCGCATAAGCATTGTCGCATACCGGCGCCCCCATTAAACAAAAAAAGGCGATCGTGGCGAACGCCTTTCTAATGATACCGTATGTTTTCATACCGAATTACAATAGGACCGCGCTGCGGTCAATTAATTCACTGGATTATTTAGCGCGCATTTGCTGCGCTTTCTGATGCTTGCCGGACTTCATCTTCTGTTTGCGTTTCATGCGCATCTTCATCATGCGCTGATTGAATGCGTCCTCGGCCTCCTTCATCTTATACAGTTGCTTGGCGCTCAGAAACTTCTTGAACTTCTCGTTGTAGTTCTTGTCTATTTCCGCGCCCTTTTCCCTGGCTTGATTCATGGCCTTTACGGCTGCCTCGTAATCGGCATCCGTGGCGGTCTTGTCATTCTTCAGCTTCTTTTCCAGCGCGCGTGTCTCGCGGAACAGCTGCCAGCGCTCCCGGTCCATCTGCTCGTACAGCGGAGCGAACTTTTCCTTCTGCTCGTCGGTCAGTTCCATCTCCTGGGCTATGTACTTGGTCTTGAACTCCACCATTTCCTTGTGCATCTCCGCACGGCTTTTCTTCGGCTTGTCCTGCGCATAGCCTGGCAGGACACCCGCCAACAGCGTGATTATCACTATATAGACTATCTTCTTCATATCATTCCAGATTCTGGTCCGTCGCGCCGGCCTCGTTGAAGGCCTCCACGAATTCGTTCATATCGGTGAATTCCGAAAGCACGGCGTCTTCCGTTTCCATCTCGGACATCAGGCTTGTCGGTATGTAGACGGCATCCTGCTCCACCGCTTTCTCCATCAGCTGCGCATACTGCTCCGGAGGATTGTCCAGATTCAGCTGCCGGCTCGTCATCACGCGGCCGAACACATTCATCATCACCCATATTCCGATGAACATGGCAGCGAGATACACGTATGGCTTCAGCTTCTGCCAGCGCGTCATCTCCACATATCGCTGTTCCTGAGGCTGTTCGGACAGCTTGCCCTCAACCTCCGTCATCATCTGCGCAAAATATCCTTCCGGCACTTTCCACGGGCCTTTGCGTCCGAACCGGTCCAGAAGCATCTGCTCTTCCTTATTTAGTTCTTTCCCCATCGTTCGTATTCTTTATATCATAAAGACTTTTCGAGGTCTTTTTGGTTTAATCTAAAAAAATTTTTTACTTCATGTGAACCATTCCCCACGGCTGATGTTATAGAGGTATAAGAAATCGTTTCATGATGTTAGGTTAGTTCGAAAAAGTATTATGAAAAACACTTGAAAGCGGCTGGTTGTGAAACCGGCCGCTTTCGTTGTATATATGCCGGGTATATATGCCGGTAATTGAACTTTCGTATGTTGGGATTATTGGATTATCGTGGTCCGGAACTGATAGCACAAGCATATCGATACCTCGGAGAGGTTGTTTCTCAATAACTTTTACCTTTGCAGTCGAAAGTTCCATTAACATTTTGATGG